>JADHEF010000207.1_pt1 | contig 71765 bp, 63 predicted proteins | sample 8952391 | NCBI WGS metagenome assembly JADHEF01 (sample SAMN16124439, study PRJNA663245) | bioreactor sludge metagenome | isolation source: sludge (nitrite) | place: India:Bengaluru | collected 2019-02-28
GAAATGACTGAGTCAGCCGAGAAGAATTTCCCCGCTTATTCGCACCTTCCCTAATACAAATGGTGGTTCAGAGTTTCTGATTGTCTCTATTTGTTATGACATGGGGTTGTTAGCTGTAAGTGAATTATTGGATGGGCCACCAAAACGGCCGATTAATCTATTAATAGAGAACGTCGAGTCTAATATTGAAAGTGGTGAGTGGACTCTGGCTGAACATCAATTTCCACAAGTTTTGTTTTTCTCTGATAGTGAGCTAGAACCTCAATGGATCAAGATTCGCAATGAGAGACTGGCTGTAATTAGTCCGCTGCTTAGTCAGCCTGAATTGTTACATTGCTATTTATATGGTGATGCAAGTGGTATATTGAAAACGTTGATTGAAAATTCCGGTCGAAGTAGGAAATACATTTGTGCTCAATTGAACAGTTATTTCATTTTTGGTTCATTTCCAAATTCATTGCTCCCACACTATTTTAATTGTGGCAGCAACTTTCAACTGCCAGATGTGCCCTTAGGTCAGAGAGCAACCAAGAGCGGCCCAATTACGCGATATGGTACACCATATCGTGGCATTACACGGCGAGATATTATACAGATTGAGCGCTTTTCAAAATCTATTAAATCTGGCTCGGAAGTGAGGTTGTCAGAGCTATACTTTGACTATTGTTTGAAATATGAGTGTGTCAATGTTTTACCGAAGGGTGTTGAGGATTGTGACATAGCAGAACCAATTAAAATGTTACTTCATAGGGAAGATTTAATATCACCAAGAATATTTAAATATCATCTAAAAAAATTCGTCAGTAATCTCACGTTCCTGAAAAAACGAGTAGGCAGTATTAATTATTCTCGTGACCATGCAGGAAAGCCTGGTCTTGCCCGTGCGGGCCTGAGGGGGCCAACGTCACGATATGAAATAGACAGTACTATTGCCGATGTTTACATCCGTTACCCGTACAGTAACGATGAACTACTGAGTACTGGAAGACCGGTTATATATTTTGTCGTTGATACCGCCAGCAGTATGATTGTTGGATTGCATGTCGGTTTCGACTCGCCTTGTTGGCATGGAGCAAGTCAGGCTCTATTCAATGCGATGAGCAGTAAGCAAGCGTTTTGTAGGCAGTATGGTGTGGAGATCGAAGAGGCTGACTGGCCCTGCAATTTACCATGTCGTGAATTAACGTTCGACCGGGGCTCTGAGAATACTGATACCAATATTTGCAGCCTGCTGCGCGGACTCATTGGTATCACAGTCGGTAATTTTAATGCCTATCATCGCGGGGATATGAAAGGCCAAGTGGAGAAAACTTTCGACATTATTCAGACTCTAGCGATCCCGTTCGAGGCAGGCAAGGTGGTTAAGTATCCACATAAGGAGGATCAGCACGCATCTCGTCGCCCCCTGCTGACGTATGAACAGTTCATGTATCGACTCATTAATATCATTATCTATTCAAATAATCATCGTCAGCGCGTGACCTCGCACAACCTAGAAATGTCACGTGATGGGGTTGGTTTTACTCCTCGTGATGTATGGAACTGGGGTCTGAAAAATTCAGTGATGGTGAGGCCTGTTCCCATAGACCGCCTGCGATTTGCGCTGTTGCCAGAGGATGAGGCTACGGTGCGTGCTGAGGGGATATTTTTTCGAGGCCTTTACTATAGCAGTAATGAAATTGTTCGAATGCAGTGGCTGGATCAGGCGAAAAATCTCGGACGTTTCAAAATCAGAGTCAGGTACATAGATACATGTACTAATTATCTTTGGTTTAAAACTGAGGAGAGTGATGAGGTCTATCAGGTTGAGCTGACAGATCGCAGTGAGGCATATCGGAATCAGGTTTGGGCAAATGTCATGCATCGCCTGTATATTGTTAAACAACAATTGGCTGCGTTGGATGAGAAGAGATTCAATGCTCGCGCAGTGTTAGAAATGGACTTTCGCGAATGTGATGAGGTAATTCGAAAAACTAATCGTGGACTGAAAAAATCCACTGCAAAAAATATACAGTCAGGAATGAAAAGCCATAAACAGGTCGAAGGGAACTTGCAACGTCATCATGAGGAAATGGCTATTGCTGCTGATTTAAGAAATCCATGTCAGCCAGATAATTATATTAAAAAAACACCCAGTCAGAACCTTGCTGATCCGACAATATTTACAGTTCAGGAGAAATAGTCATGGCCGCACCTCAATATTACCCACATCCCAATTCAAAATATCGGGGAAACCCCTATATCGAGGGGCTTGGCTTGCCGCTCTCAACGGCACAATTTTATGCGAACTGTGAGATCCCTTTTCAGTGTGATCTGGATCTTACAGGGGTGGATGAATCGCTGCATTCATATTTTATCCGCACTGCCATAGATCAACTGGCGGACGTGTATACCTCCCCAGATGAGGCGTACCGTTTATATGACCAGATACGACGGATGATCGAGGCTGGGTATGCTCGACGCAATCCAATTGGGGCCGATGTACGCCGGATATTAGCTGCGATTGATCGTGACAAGGCCGAGCCATGGAAAGCTTCACATGTATTGGAACTAGAATTGTCAGTTCAGTATAGCCTGTTACTGCTAGGGCTCAGTGGACGTGGGAAGAGCACGATGGTTAGGCAAATTTGCCAACAGATACCACAAACGATAGAGCATGATCGCTATACGGACATGCATGGTCACGAAATTATTGTGAGTCGAGTGCAGGTGACCTATCTGTACATTGAAATTCATGATCGCCGTGGCCAAAAAGCACTTTTGCTGAACTTGTTAGAATCACTCGACGCTGTCACTGGTGAGAGTTATAGCCATACCCATAGAAACCGCTCTGTTAATGAGTTGATTTCGGTAGTGCAAAAATCGTTTATCGGCCATGGGGTTGGTTTGCTGATCCTTGATGAAGCGCAGAACCTGGCCAGGTCTGCCAAGAATGAAGTGATCAGTAACAACGAGAAAACGACCATGAAATTTTTAGAGGAACTATTAAATCGAGTGGGGATCCCGTTGATGTTTGTCGGAACATTGGCCACGATGAAATTGTTTGATAGCGAAATGACGCTAACCCGCCGAGCAACTAAAAATGGATTTATGCAGTTGGTGAGCTGCGATATACATAGCTCATTTTGGCTGCGTTTTATCCGCCTGATATGTCAAACCAGATTTCTGAAAAACCAGAAAACATCAGAGGATGTATTACGCCAACATATACATTATTTGAGTGCCGGTATCCCGGCTATTGCAACCAGTCTAGTTCGCGCCACGCTATCATATCTAACCCTGCTGAAACCAACAGATCAAGATCTCTCGATCGCTGCATTGGACTTATGTTTCAATCGCGAATTTAAAATCCTCCAGCCTGCGTTGAGTGCTCTGCGTAAGGGTGATTACTACCAATTTGAGGACCTATCGCCGATGTTACTGCTCGAATCAGTGGGAAATAGTCAGGTTGTTGATGGAGACACATATTCAGCAGAGGGAGAAATCCTGCTGCAAGGTGAGGTTAAAATCACCAAAAAGCTGCCAAAAACAGAGGAAAAGAAGCTAAAAACTTTAGAGCAATTATCCCCGGATTCATTGCTGGGGCAACTCGGTTACTCTGTAGATAAGGGGCCGTGCAAATGATCCTCCATCGGTTGGAGTTGCTACCTGGTGAGCATTTAGGGGCGGTAGTTGGCCGGATGCATGTGCTGAGCACGCACGGGACGTTTACTGCAACGGCCCAGATGCTGGGGCTGAGCAGCCCACAAATCCGTCCCCATCGTTTATGTCATCCCGACGATCCTGTCCTCGATACCCAATTTCGGGCCCGACACGTTCAACGCACGTGGCAGGATCACTCTGTCGGCAATTATTTAGCTTCTTTTTTGACTCCGGATGAGCAGAGGATAGTGGCATCAGCACTGGTGGGCCGTTCCCAGCTTCGGTTACGGGTGACTGGCCTGCACAATGTACAACACCAATATTGGCGCTGGTGCGCAGACTGTATTGCCGAGGATTATGAGCTCCATGGTATGCCCTACTACCACCGAGATCATCAACTGCCAGGAGTGTTCCATTGTCATCGGCATCAACGCGGTTTGTCTGGTCACTGCGCAGGCTGTGGTTTTTCTGCCAAATTGTTGTCGGAACAACTGATCCCACCCTACGATAGCCTCTGCCCCCATTGTGGACACTGGATGGGGGGATACGATGGTCATTTTACCGAGCGGATGCACGAGATCGAGTTGGCATCGCTGGCATTGGCCCAGTCCGCGAGTGCTCTCACCCTGTGTGCGCTAACTCAGCTGGTGACTGATTCGATGGGCATCTCGGGCGAGGCGATGCGCACGGTCAAAAGTATCAAAACGATCAATGCGTGGTTTCAGCAGATGGACTCGCAATGTGATCCCCTGGCACTTACTGCGTATTTCACCAATAGTGGGGGGCCAGGTCAGGTATGGCAATTACCCCCACAGCTGCGCAATGCACGGGGCTACCATGAGAAGTCAGCCCGAGATCCGTTGCACCCTCTGGCCCATCTAATGATGTTGCAGCATGCAGGCGTCGATCTGGTGGAGCTCTTGGGATCTGAGGGGTGATCGGTGTTGACCTCGGTGATCCCCACCTATATTCCTGGCGAGTCGGCCTACAGCTGGGTCAGCCAGTATTTTGTTCATTCGGCATACAGTGATCGAAACCATTTTTGTAACCAGCTATTCCACTGTCCTGCTGTTCGGTTGCATCCGGCATTACCAGGCCATATTGAGGCGGCTGCCCAGGCGGCGGGGGTGGATCCGCAATACCTGCTGCACCATGGCACGGGTTTCCCGCTTTATGCCCTTACGTTGAGAGACAAGCTGCAAGTCGACAACCTGGCATCTGCGATGTTGGGTGAAGGGAAGGGGCTGATGGCCCTGTCAGGACAAGCGGCCAGCAAGCTGGCTTTTGGCGGTGTCTGCCTGAAATGGTGTTCCGCCTGCTTGCGAGAGGATGAACAGGCCGTAGGATGTGGATATTGGCATACGGCGCATCAACTGTACGGGGTCACGGCCTGTGCCAAGCATGAGCTACGATTGCAAACCCTGGCGGCCAGTGCGGGAGGTATTGATCGGCGACTGCTAATACCGGATCCCGAGATACCCTGTGAACCATCGCGACCATCCGAACAGGAACTCTATCTCTCTACATTTATCACTGCTCTGCATCGGTATCTGTGCGTCCAGTCGCCAACGGAGTCGCTAGCGGAGCTGTACCAGCGATGGCTCGGGCAACAGGGCTATCTGACGGCCAGAGGCCATCTGCGTAGCCAGCCCCTGTTGCAGGCCATGACGGAGTTCTGGCAGGGGTTGTTTGCCGATATAATGCCAACAGTGCCACCGGGGCTGGCCAACTATCGATACGTCTCGGGGCTGGTGCACGGCAACCGCAATCACCACTACCTAAAGCATGCGATGTTGATGGCGTTTGTAAGCCGTAGCCCAGCGGAATTTTTTTCTATCAGTAGCCCACCTACGGTGCAGATACAATCCACTATGCCTAGCGACGGACAGCTATCAGAAACAGCAATACTGACATTGTTGGTGAAGCGAGTTCCCATGCGACAGATTGCCTGCCAGACCGGATACAGCATCGGCTATATCAAACAACTCGCCCTGAGACACAATCAACCGGTTGATCACCGTGCCAAGCGCATTACAGCTGAAGTTGAGCGGGGAATATGGCGTCAGGCGTTCATGGGGGGATCACGGCAGCAGATCGCGCACAGTCATGGCGTTTCTGTCGGGGCGGTCGAAGCCATTATTCAGAGCCACCAAGGGCTGTCTGACTGGCGACGGCATTTGAGAAGGGTTAACCGTCTCCGTGAGCACCGTGTAACGGTGGCTGCATATTTGGCAAAACATGCTGATGCTAGTCGAGGCTTTGTCGAGCAGGTGTGCAGAACGGCTTTCACCTGGCTCTATAAACATGATCGTGCCTGGTTGTATCAACAGTTACCTGCCGCCAAGCGAGCAGTTCACCATCCCAGTGTGGATTGGGAAGAACGGGATAGGAAACTGGCTGAGCAACTGGGGCTGCTGGCCGAGCAGGCAAGCTCTCTATCTGCATTGGAACGGGCAGTCGATAGGCCAGACTGCCTGAGGAAATACAAAACACGTCTACCGCTCAGTTACGCATTGGCTGTGCGGCTGGTTGCGGCGTATGCCGCTCAACATCCTATGCCCTGATGCTCGCCGTCGATACCTATACAGGTTCTGATATCAGGCATCACAACGAGGAGTATTGCCATGAAGGTCGAAGCCATCGTTCCTACCACACAGGTCGTCGATATTTTGTGCGATGTCTGTGGTGCTAGTACTACTAAATCGCTCGGTACGCAGGAATTCGGCACGCTGGAAGCTTGCTGGGATTATGGTTCGCAGCACGATGGTGAACGATATCAGGTACACCTATGTGAAGGCTGCTTTTTTGGGGCGCTGGCCAACCTGAGACAGGAGCATCGGTTGATGAATATGTTTTCGGATGATTATCAACCCGCAGACCCTGATCAATTTGGGAAAATTGAAGGCAATCGAGAGCTTATCTAACCACGATTTGAGTGGTTGTGTTGATCGGCTCATCAAGTGAGTCGATTGGTCGAGGTCATCGGCTCATCAAGTGAGTCGGTTGATCGAGGTGATCGGCTCATCAAGTGAGCCGATTGGTCGAGGTGATCGGCTCATCAAATGAGCCGATTGGTCGGGGTGATCGGCTCACCAAATGAGCCTATTGTTGGTGCTTTATGGTCACGTATGAACTGTTAATCAACAGGGGATGCCATGCCTAATCCGACCGACAAGATCGATAACTGCCTGCGCTCCCATAGGCGTAGTAATCACATCGGCCGGTTTTTCACCACCTAATCCCCACGCAGAGCGGGTGAGCCATCTCATCGTTTTAGCAGTATCTCCCCGGTGTAGGGATATGGCTGCGTCCACTGCTAAGGCTGCCCAGTAAACGCGATCTCCCTGAGCTGTCGATAAGCGATTGCCCCGTTTGATTTGGCGATTCAGTGTGTCTCGGCTAATGCCAATCATCTGGCAAATTGTTCGGGTATTAGACCCCAATAGCTTGCTCAGTTTGACGACGATCTCAGGAGATACACCAGACACTATGTGCTGATGGGCGGCTAGCCAGTTACGTGGTAGACCGAGCGACTCCAGAACAGATAGATTGCTGGTTGGGGGAGATTGCTCTACATGAGTCATTATGAGTCTGCGCCTCCGTATGGGGGTGTTGATGGCAGCCCAATGCGAATCATCACTCAGGAGTTCATTGGGTCATCATCTAGTTTGGGGCATTTCGCAAGCCGTTGGCTACAAAATTGACATCATGATGTAATTATATATAAATCAATACTTTAAGTTGGCCAACCCCGATTGGCTCAGTTATCGTTCAACACAAGTGTGCACCAATCAGTTGATGGTATCCATATGGCAGCCATCGTGCGCTCAATCTGTTCCCTTTCTGGCGACTATTGCTGCGAATAGAATCAGTCTATGCGCGGCCCTACAACCTATAAACATTCAATCCTCCAGAGCTGCCATGGCCCCAGGGGTAGAGAGGCCGCACAGGCGTGTGCCAACCTATGAGAGGTGTCATCTGATGACGAAAGTTTTCGTCTAGTTTCCGCTTTGCCGCCTGGCATCTCGCCCGAGCAGGACTATCGTCTGCCGGTGGCGAGTGGGTCATTGCGCTAAACCGATCAAAATGCCCGCTTGGCGGCCTTTCTTGTGGCAAACCAGAGCGGCCACCTCGCTGAGTCAAACTCACCAGCGATTTGTCTTAAACTTTCATCCCGATCAGGCCCTACCGAGCTTCGACAGAGGGTGTAAAAGTGGCGCTACATTACTATTTGGCTGCAAAGCGACCATTTTGCTAAGCGAACTCTGCCATTCAACATAATGGGCATTATGCGCGATTCATTCAGGGGCTCTATATCCTGCGCTAGTTAGAACTGGGGTAGCTTTGCAGAAGTTGCCGGCGAAAATCGTACTAGCCAAAGTCGATTTCATTTTGTTTCCTTATAGGGATGAGCATTAACGTCAAAAAATGAGGTGGTGGGAATGATTTGTCTGAGTAAGCTCGCTGTTTACGAACGATCTAATAGAGCCCGAGATCCGACAACTCCCTCGGAGGTGTTGGTTGCATTGACGAGTGATGAAGAGTCGTTGGTTCGCTACTATCTGGCTCTCAATCCCGCGACTCCTATCGAGGTGATGATTGAGCTGGCGGGTGACGATGATGACGACGTTAGCCGGATTGCATCTAGTAACCCAGCTCTCCCCCCCAATACGTTTATGGCACTCGCAGAACACACAAATGTAGTGACTCGCGTCACTGTGGCCAGAAACCGATCAGCTCCGCCTGAGGCGTTAGCAATGTTGGCGTGTGATAGGGATAAGCATGTTCGCCGTGGTGTCAGCTGTAATCCAATTACACCGATATCTGTGTTGGAGATGCTGGCCTATGACGCAGAGGAGGACGTTCGAGCGGGCGTGGCTTGCAACCCTACAACGCCACCTGATTTGCTTGATCGGGTTCTGAGCCTGATGAGCCCTGATGAAATGAAGATCTTGATGGCTGCGGCAAGCAATCCTTCCATGTTGCACGACACTGTGAGCAGGCTGGCGTCTGATGAGAGACCTCTAATCCGTATGGCGGCAGCGGGCAACCCCATACTGCCTGTTAATCAGATGGTCGAACTGGCTTGTGATGAGGATAAACATGTTCGCGAAGCTCTCCTCAATAATCCAGCCTTACCAACTCAGGTTCTGCTTAAACTGGCAAGTGATGAGGATAAATATGTCCGACAAACCTTAACTGAGCATCCGTCTTTGCCTGCTGAGGTGCTACTCCAACTAGCCTTAGAGGAGGAGGAGGACGCGCGTTACGCCCTAACACTACCCAATGTGCTACTTAAACTGGCCTGTGATGAGGATAACGATGTAAAAAAGTCCCTTATTATGGATCCACTCTTAACTGCTATGGTTCGGAACGAACTGTCCAGCGACGAGATGCCCTATATTGAAGATAGGAACGTTCGCAAGGCTTTAATCAACCACCCTGCCATACCCCCACAATTGTTACTATTGTTAGCATTGACAGATAAAGACTCTGAGGTGAGAGAGGCTGCGCGGCTCTCTGCCGAAGTAAAGCCAAATATCTTCTGGCAAAAAGAAATCAGGATAATAGCGACGGAAAATGTGATGCACGAAGCACTATTTTCTGCTAAGGCGTCTACGACTCAAGCCATTGTTAATACACTGCGCATAGCAAAAAAAGTACTTTTCAGCGTAAACCATCTATTGAGTTGCAATCCTCAACAGGATTCTAATCGTTTATATTAATGTTATTTGACTGTGCTAAGTATTCAAGGTGAACATTTACTGGCTAATGCTTAGTCATATTGACAATGGGAGCTTTAATAGCGACTATTATGTATTGTTGAATCTATATTTATTTTGAAATTTAATGCTGAAAGGAGCTAAAATGTTGAAACCTTGTGTGCTTCACGCAACTTTAAAGGATGCGGCAGAAAGGGGTGAGCTGGTCACTTTAAGTACAGTGGTGCAGAGTATATTTGTGGGATTGGTGAATGACCTTCCTCCTTACGTTGAAATAAAAATTAAAATAAATGATGAGGCCAAGCTTACACAGCTCCGCCGGGAGCTTAGTGCCGAACTATGTGCGCTATACCATATCGACATTGCTGCCAATAGGCTGCCACTCAGTGCTTTGTTCGTTTGCGAAAAAGACCATCAGCCTGGACCACCGCTCCGGAAACTTATGGAATCAACTAACGGATTAAAGTTTGCATCTAACACAGAGTGGTGTGCCCATTGGCGTGACATAGTTAACTCAATCTACAAACAGTACCAAGAGGATTTCGTGACTATCTTGTGATGGAAATCACGTAAGTTGCTATTATTACTTTAATGTTTCACCATGATGGCTCAAAATTAATTTTGAGGGTACAGGGCAGTGTGCTTCGATTCCCGATGTGAAATCATAATTGGTGCGGAATTTCGGATTAAATATCACCATTGATGTCAAATTTATTAGTAAGGGGTTTTTACATCCTTATGGTACACCTGATTACTTAAAGGGATATATTCTATGAGTGCTAATCATGTTGACTACTGGGCCGAGCTCACATGCGTGGAGAAATCGGCAATGCAAGAACAACTTTCAGATATCGCAACCTACAATGGATTTACGCAGGATAGTTCTATAGCTGCAATTGCAGCTGCAATAATGTGCGAAGGTATGTGGATTGAATACTTTCCGGATATATTCGAACGAAGAGAGTATGCATGTATCGCGTCTCAGGTTGTGGTTATATTACTCATCGAGGGAGATGAGGATGTTAATCCACACGATGAATACTTAGCACAACTAGAGTGGAAAGATTTACATTCTCAATTTAACGAAACCAAAGCTATTGCGCTCGAAATCATTATGTATTTCTTCGAATTGGATGCTGAATATAAGCGCGAGAAGGAAAAACGCCTAGCTTTCTTAATAAAATGGGCCAGCAAAGCTGGCTGGTGTCTCGATGAAAGCATGATTGAGGAATTAGATAAAGTGAGTCGTTTATTTCTTCATGATTCAGAATTCAGCGCAATAGCTGCAATGATTTCTTGGATGTGGAGAGATAAGACTATTCCAGAACGTGATTCTATATTGAAAATAACAACATATATTGTCGTCTATCATGAAAGGGGGGAATTAGAAAATCTTTTATCTTTTCTTTTAGAGACGCATTTAAGAAAATCTGCTTATGGGTTTTCAGTTTCTAAGCAGAGAGAACTATATTCAGACGTTTATGATGAGATAGTCAATGTCATGCGTGGGTTTGAGCTGACATTTTGTGATTGAGGTGGCCATTGCGGCTCTGAATTTATATTTGTGTATCACACATCTGCGTGTCGGTGATGCTTAGAATCAGTAAAATAATATTTCTCGATAAATTCACCAATGTCTTTCTCGTACATTTCGACAGAGCGAGAAAGGCAGATAGTCTTACTGGCTAGTCGTTTGAGCCGTGTCCTGAGCGTCAATGTTCAATGAAAATTCCTATGACAAAGGGCTGGATGCCGTTGTTACCTCAACTAGCAATGCTATGCTGTTGTCTGCCGATTAAGCCGGTAGTCTCTGGTCATTAGGTGGGGGGACGCTGGGGCTTGGGTTGGGGTTCATCTCTGGCTTAGCAGACCAATTTCCTCTCGATGCTGCTAAAATATTTACGGCCAAACGCCCACCCGGTGAAGACCTTAGCCATCCCCTCATATAAGCAGGCGTGACGCGGCTTTCAGGGTAAATTTCCTTATTTTGACCAAGGAATACCATCGAGGTGTGGTAATCCCCCCAAGAAGTACGCCTCGGATACATATTTCCTCCTCGAACATGGTGCCTTTGTGCTGGATAATTCCAACACCGTCTTACCCCGTATGCCCTGCGTGATGACGGCAAGCTGCTGGTGTTCATTGACGGCAAGGCACCCCTGATCTGATCGCCAGTTGCATCGCGCACAAGGGGCGGTTACGGTAAACGACCGCCCTTATTTTTAATAAAATTTCACAAACTGTATCACGTCAAGCAGTGCTTGGTTTCCAACTTCAATGTCCTATTTGCTCGTGTAACTGGTGGAGAATCGCGCTTGAGTTTCCAACTTAATTGTCGCATTGGATATCGCTAAGATATTGAAATTTTTGACTCACGAGTTTCCAACTTAAATGGTCGTAATCACGCCGTGAAGGGCTGACAGCCAATATGCACAAGGCCACCCCTGCGTATTCCGGTGAAGTTGAACAGTGATTCCGGAATCTGTGAACACCATTTCCGGAAAGTATGCGGACAGGGATTCTTCGAGCAGAAGCTGAGCTTTGAGGGGAGGCATCTTTTCGACTCACTGAACAAGCCAGCAGCCAAGCGCAGCGCGGCAGTTGTGGATCCAAGACGTTGGAACAGGACGGTTCATCTGACATCAGAGTACGTGCACTGAGGTGTCCGGAATCGGTGTACACGCAAGCCGGAATCAGCGTTCATTTTAAACCGGAATAGGTGTTCATTTTCGACCGGAATATGCACACCCCCAGGGGTGGCCTTGTTGTGTGTGGCGCCCGTGCGAACGGGCTACTCGCTCCGGCGCGCCGCCTCGATGGTGGCAATATCAATCTTGCCCATCTGCATCATGGCCTCGAAGACGCGCCTCGCTGTCTCGGGGTCGGGATCGCTTATCGCCTCGATGAGGACCTGAGGAGTGATCTGCCAGGAGATGCCCCACTTGTCCTGGCACCAGCCGCACTCGCTCGCCTGACCGCCATGGTCGATGATGGCGTGCCAGTAGCGATCCGTCTCGGCCTGGTCCTGGGTAGCCACCTGAAACGAGAAGGCCCAGTTGTGGCGGACCCCGGGTCCGCCGTTGAGGCCGAGGCAGGGGATCCCCATCACCCTGAACTCGACCGTCAGCACATCCCCTTCCTTGCCGGCGGGATAGTCGGCCGGGGCCCGGTGTACGGCACCGACGGCGGAGTCGGGGAAGAGGCTGGCGTAAAACCGTGCCGCCTCCTCGGCATCTCCGTCATACCAGAGGCAAATCCTGTTCTTGACTGGTCTCATTGTGTCGCAGCTCCATCCTGGTGTTTGTCCTTCGACGCCCGTGAGCGGGCGCCCCGATGGGTATCCTGCCGCCCGCAGCGCCTGCGGCTTCGCTGGGTGACAAGCCAGCCTGTACGCCGTTTGCCACCCGCTTGGGGCTTGCATGATGGGGTCAAGTGTAGTGGCATGGGGATCCTGGTCACCAGGCCGGGAGCCGGCATGAAGGCCGCAGCAAGAGAGGAGTCTGCCATGGACAGTACCCAGCGATTCTCGACCCGGGTCGAGGCCTATGTGAAATATCGACCCGGTTATCCCGCCGCCATGCTGGATTTTCTGGCAAGGGAGCTGGCCATGGGGCCCGAGTCCCAGGTGGCCGACATCGGCGCCGGCACCGGCATCCTGACCGCCCTGCTGGCCCCCCGGGTCGCGCGGGTCTGGGCGGTGGAGCCCAACGACGATATGCGGGCAGCCGCCAAACGGCTGCTCGCCCAGGTGGGGAACATCGGCTGGCTGCACGGCAGTGCGGAAGCCACGGGCCTGCCCACGGGGGCGATGGATCTGGTGACGGTCGCCCAGGCGTTTCACTGGTTCGATCGCGCGGCTTTTCGGCAGGAGTGCCAGCGGCTGCTCAAGCCCGGTGGCCAGGTCGCCCTCATCTGGAATGACAGGCTGACGAATACCCCGTTTCTCAAGGCCTATGAAGAGGGGTTGCACGCCTACTCGGGGGATTACGAGGAGGTCAATCATCGCAACCTCGGCGAGGCGGATTTTCGCGCCTTCTTCACCGGGGAGTACCGGCTCGATCGCTTCGAGAACAGCCAGCTGTTCGATCTTGACGGGGTGCTTGGACGGCTCAACTCCTCCTCCTATGCACCTGTGGCGGGCACGCCGGCCCACGATCAGATGACGGCGCTCGTTCGCCGCGAGTTTGCTCGCCATGCCGTTGACGGCAAGATAGCCTTCAACTATTGCACCCTGGTCTACAGTGGCCGGGTGTAGAACCGTTCAGCGCTGACATCCGCAGTGAAAAGGCCCCCGCCAGTGATGGCGAGGGCCTTGTTTCATTTTGGCGGTCTGTATCCGGGCGATGCGAAAGAGACCGTCGCGCGGCGAAGGGGCGGTATCAGCCCTGATCGATGCCGAGAATGGCCATGGCCTTGGCCAGTGTATCGACCGATTCCTGATGCTTGCCCGCGTTGTGCAAGGTCTCTCCGTCCGCTCTCAACTGTTTTACCTCGGCCAGTTGTTCGGCACTGAGGGCGGGGCCTGCGGCCAGGGCGTCGTCTATCTTCTTCATGTCCATGGGGCAGTGGAAGGCGAGGGCGCTGCCGCAAAAGAGCAGGGCGGCCAACAACAGCATGAGTCTCATCTTTCGGATCTCCATGTGGGGTTCCCGTCAAGCATAGCCCCGCAGGGGGAGGGCATTCGGGTTGAAGGGGGCGGGAGGCAGGGGCTACCATGACCCTTTTGTTGCGAGGAGGCTCCATGGCACTGACAAGGTTGCTGTCCCCCCTGACCAGTCTGGTGATCTTCATTCTGGGTCACGGTCTGTTCAATACCCTGCTGACGGTGCGTCTCTCCGCCGAGCAGGTGTCCGCCCAGGCCATCGGTCTGGTGTCGGCTGCCTATTTCGGCGGCCTGGTGCTGGGGACCTTCATCAATGCCCGCCTCATCATCCGGGTGGGGCATATCCGGGCCTATGCGGCTTATGCCTCCCTGCTCTGTTTTCTGTTTCTGCTGCACGGCATGGTGGTGGAGCCTGTCACCTGGGCGGCGCTGCGGCTGATCGGGGGGTTTGCCACCGGCGGCCTGTTCGTGGTGCTGGAGTCCTGGATGCTGGTCTCAAGCACCCCGGCGAACCGGGGGCGGTTGATGTCCCTCTACATGATCCTGCTGTACGGTTCACTTGCCCTGGGCCAGCTGCTGCTCAAGCAGGTGGACCCCATGGTGCTGACGCCGTTCGCCCTGTGCGCCATGGCGGCGACCCTCTCCGTGGTGCCTCTGGCTCTCTCCCGGGTGGCGACGCCGGCCATGGTGGCACCCCAGCCGGTGGGAGTGCTGGAGCTGGTGCGCCTCACCCCGGCGGGAATGGGCAGCAGCTTTACCTCCGGCCTCATCCTCGGGGCCATCTATGGGCTGTTGCCGCTCTATTTCACCGACAGCGGCGCCTCCCTCTCCCAGGTGGCGGACATGATGGCGCTGGTGATCCTGGGGGGGATGTGTCTGCAATATCCCATCGGGCGTGCATCTGATCGTTACGACAGACGGTTGGTGATCCTGCGGCTCTGCGCCCTGCTGACCCTGATCGCGTTGTTGATGGTGCTGCTGCCGGAGCCCTGGCGCGAGCCAGTCGAGGGGACTCTTGTCTTCCTGCTGGGGGGCATGGCGTTCTCTATCTATCCCTTGAGCCTCAGCCATGCCTGCGATGAACTGTGCCCGGATCAGGTGCTGGGGGCAAACCAGGGGCTGCTGCTTGCCTACAGCCTGGGAGCCATGATAGGGCCCCTGCTGGCCCCCTTAACCATGGCGACGTTCGGACCACAGGGGCTGTTCGTCTACTTTGCCCTGTGCGGTCTGCTGCTGTCGGCCTATCTCGGCTGGCGCAGGCGTAAGCGAGCCCCCATTCCGCTGACGGAGCACCAGGTCTTCATGCCGGTGCCCCCCAACACCCCCATGACGGCGGAGCTGGAGCCAAGAACGGATCTGGAAGGGGAGGCAGTGCCGGCGAGCTATGCCGCGCCTGATGCAGAAGAGAGAGCGGTGAGTGAAGAGGGGTAGGAGAGGGACGCGCAGCAAGGGCGTTGAAGGCTGGCGACCCAACGACAGGGATAAAAAAACCGACTCCAGGGAGTCGGTTTTTTGTTGGGCGGCGGTTATCAGGCGGTCACGGCATCGGCCTGGGTAGCTTGTGCTTCCGGCGCCGGGTTGCGAATGAGGTAATCAAACGCACCCAGGGCGGCGGTGGCACCTGCCCCCATGGAGATGATGATCTGCTTGAACGGTACCGTGGTGGCATCCCCTGCGGCATAGACGCCGGGCAGGGAGGTGGCACCCTTGGTGTCGATCTCGATTTCGCCAAAGCGGGTCAGGGCAATCTCGCTTCCTTTGAGGAACTCGGTGTTCGGCACCAGGCCTATCTGGACGAAGATGCCGGCCACCGCCAGATGCTTGATCTCGCCGGTGGTGCGATCTTCGTAGTCCATGCCCACCACCTTGCTGCCGTCGCCGATCACTTCGGTGGTGCGGGCGCTCATGATGATGTCAATGTTGCCCATGGAGCGGGCCTTCTTCTGCAGCACGTCGTCGGCACGCAGAGTATCGGCGAACTCCACCACGGTGACGTGCTCGACGATGCCGGCCAGATCGATGGCCGCCTCGATGCCGGAGTTGCCGCCCCCGATCACCGCAACCCGCTTGCCCTTGAAGAAGGGGCCATCACAGTGCGGGCAGTAGGCCACGCCCTTGGTACGGTACTCGAGTTCACCCGGCACGTTCAGGTCGCGCCAGCGGGCACCGGTCGCCAGGATCACGGCGCGGCTCTTCAAGGTGGCACCGGAGGCGAGGTCCACGTTGACGTAACCATCCTTGCTGATGGCGGCGGCGCGCTGCTCGGTGATCACTTCCACGCCGTACTGCTTGACGTGCTGCTCCAGGCTGGCCGCCAGCTTGGGGCCCTCGGTGTAGGGCACGGAGATGAAGTTTTCGATGCCGACGGTGTCCATCACCTGGCCACCGAAACGTTCGGCGACAATGGCGGTGCGAATGCCTTTGCGGGCGGCATAGATGGCCGCGGCGGCACCGGCCGGGCCACCGCCCACCACCAGCACGTCATAAGGCGCTTTTTCGCTCAGCTCTTGCGCCTTGCGCTCGGCAGCGCCGGTGTCGAGTTTGGCAACGATCTCTTCCAGCGAAATGCGGCCCTGGCTGAACGGCTGACCGTTCAGGTAGACGTTCGGGACCGCCATGATTTGACGCTCGTTCACCTCATCCTGGAACAGGGCACCGTCGATCATGGTGTGGGTGATGCCGGGATTCAGGGTGGACATCAGGTTCAGGGCCTGTACCACGTCCGGACAGTTGTGGCAGGAGAGGGAAATATAGGTCTCGAAGTGGAACTCGCCCTTGAGGTTCTTCACCTGCTCCAGCACGGCCGGATCGGCCTTGGAGGGGTGACCGCCGCTTTGCAGCAAGGCGAGCACCAGGGAGGTGAATTCATGACCCATGGGAATGCCGGCAAAGTGCACGCGCGGGGCCTGGCCCTGGGGCGCGATGCTCATGGAAGGCTTGCGGGCATTGGTGCCATCGGTCAGGGAAATTTTGGGGGACATCTCGGCGATCTCGCTGGCCAATGCCAGGAGTTCGGCGGATTTGTCGCTGTCATTGCCGGACACGCTGATCTCGATGGGATTGACGATGTACTGCAAGTAACCGTTGAGTTGTTGTTTGAGGTTGGTATCTAACATGGTCGAATTCCTTCTTGCTGAATGCGGGTCGGCACGATGACCGGATACAGAAAACAGAGGTCCACACAGCAGACCGGCGCATTTTCTGAGGGCCGTAAACAAGACCGGCCCTTGAACGGGCCGGTCTTCAGAGCGGGGAGGCTTAGATTTTGCCTACCAGATCCAGGGACGGGGCCAGGGTGGCGTCGCCTTCTTTCCACTTGGCCGGGCACACTTCACCCGGGTGGGAAGCAACGTACTGGGCAGCCTTGACCTTGCGCAGCAGTTCCAGTGCGTCACGGCCGATGCCGCCAGCGTTGATTTCAACGATCTGGATGACGCCTTGCGGGTCGATGACGAAGGTACCGCGGTCAGCCAGGCCAGCTTCTTCGATCATCACGCCGAAGTTGCGGGTGATGGTGCCGGTGGGGTCGCCGATCATCGGGTACTGGATCTTCTGGATGGTGTCAGAAGTGTCGTGCCAGGCCTTGTGGGTGAAGTGGGTGTCGGTGGAGACGGCGTAGATCTCGACGCCCAGCTTCTGGAATTCGGCGTAGTTGTCGGCCAGGTCGCCCAGCTCGGTCGGGCAGACGAAGGTGAAATCAGCCGGGTAGAAGAACACCACGGACCACTTGCCTTTCAGGTCAGCGTCAGACACCTGAACGAATTTGCCATTGTGGTAGGCGGTGGCGTTGAACGGCTTGATTTCAGTGTTGATGTAGGTAGACATGTATTTGCTCCTTGGTGATGTACATATGCCTGTCTGGTGTTGAAGAGTCGTGCCAGACGAGGCGCTTAACTTTCGATGGAGTCATCATAGTGACTTTTTCTAATCGGTCAAAGCCACAATTTTGAATCACATAAATCTATTTATTAGATAGACCATCACAACTGTACCTAACATGAATATCTCAGGCCTTCGGAGATAACTCATTGTCGAAGTTCAATTTCTGTCCTGCATGTCACATTTTCAAGGGCTGGGCCGGATTTGTTTTCATTGCGTGAGCAGAGAAGGGGGCAGACGAGGCGGCGCAGTAGAAAAAAGAGGGATAAAAAAATCCCGGCGCCGTCGCACAGACAGGGCCGGGTCATCAAACAAGGAATGGCGATAAATATGCTTTACAGCAAAGACTAACTACGGGGTGTGCAAACTTGCAGACATATGAAGAGAAGATGGCGGGTGCACAATCCTCATCTCCTCTTCGGCAACCATTGCATGGTGGGCATCATAGTGTGATGAATGTCACAACGCAAGTCTTGTGGTGTAATTTTACGGTCAAATTGAAAGTGCTTCACTTAAATAGCCGTTAAATTAGGCTGAAAACGCTTTTATTGTAATTTTATTACGGAATATTAAGATCAAAAGTCGGTTGGGGGCTCCTGCTCCTCCATCAGCTCCAGCAGATTGATGGCCACGGCGATGAAGTCCGACTCGGTGACGATGCCAACCAGCTTGCGCCCCTTGAGTACCGGTAGGCAGCCATATTTGTGGCGCTGCAGATACAGGGCCGCCTCCTTGATGCCGGCGTGGGGATCCACGCTCGCCACCTGACGGGTCATGATCTCGTCGAGCTGGACGCTGTCGGTGAACTCCGCCTCCCGCTCGGGGTTGATCAGCAGCAGCTTGGATTCGCGGGTGGCCAGGATGTCCGAGAGGGTGACCAGACCGAGCAGATGCTGGTGTTCATCGACGATGGGAACGTGACGGATCCGCTCCTGCTGCATCAGCTCCATCGCCTGCTTGACGCTGTTTTCCGGACCCAGGGTAAAGGGGTGTTCAGTCATGATCTCGGAGAGGGTCATCATGGTGGGCCTCCTTGTGTGTCTGCTTCCACCCTAGCCCAGCCCCCGTCGCCAGAACATGATCGGGGTCAATACAAAACCTTAAAGGTTTTTTAACGGGCCCAGCCTCACAAAATGGCCCGCTATCCCTTGTCTTCCTTGGGTTTTTAGTCTTTTGGGTTGCCTTGGAAGAGGGGGATAACTAGACTAGCCGCCGATTCCCCCGAGGTGAAAGATGCAAGTATCCGATTTTCATTTTGATCTGCCAGACGAGCTGATTGCCCGCTACCCCATGGCGGAGCGTACCGCCAGCCGCCTGCTGCAGCTCGATGGTCAAACCGGCGCCCTGCGCCACGGTCATTTTGTCGATGTGCTTGACCAGCTCAACCCCGGCGATCTGCTGGTGTTCAACAATACCCGGGTCATTCCGGCCCGCATGTTTGGCCAGAAGGCCAGCGGCGGCAAGCTGGAGGTGCTGGTGGAGCGCATTCTGGACGAGCACAGCGTGCTGGCGCACGTCCGCTCGTCCAAGTCCCCCAAGCCAGGTACCCGTCTCCTTCTGGATGGCGGTGCCGACGGCGTGCCCGTCGAGGCCGAGATGCGTGCCCGCCACGACGCTCTGTTCGAGATCCACTTCCTCGACCCGCGCCCTGTGCTGACCATTCTGGATGCCATCGGCCACATGCCGCTGCCCCCTTACATCGACCGTCCCGACGAGGATGCCGACAAGGAGCGCTACCAGACCGTCTACAACCAGAAGCCGGGTGCCGTGGCGGCGCCGACCGCCGGTCTGCACTTCGACGAGCCGCTGCTCGAGCAGATCCGTGCCAAGGGCGTGGAGATGGCCTTCGTGACCCTGCACGTGGGGGCGGGCACCTTCCAGCCGGTGCGCGTCGACAAGATTGAAGATCACCACATGCACTCGGAATACGCCGAAGTGCCTCAGGAGGTGGTGGATGCCATCGCGGCGACCCGCGCCCGCGGCGGTCGGGTGGTTGCGGTGGGCACCACGTCGGTACGATCCCTCGAGAGCGCAGCCAAGGCGACCCTGGCCCAGGGCAAGCCGCTGGCGCCTTTCTTCAATGACACCGACATCTTCATCTTCCCCGGTTACGAGTTCCAGGTGGTCGATGCCATGATCACCAACTTCCACCTGCCCGAATCCACCCTGATCATGCTGGTCAGCGCCTTTGCCGGCTATGACAACGTGATGGCCGCCTATCAGGCCGCCGTGGCGGGACAGTACCGTTTCTTCAGCTACGGGGACGCCATGTTCGTCACCCGTCGCCGGGTGCAGGGTTAAGCCTTGCCCTTCAGAAGTCGTTCAGGCTCTGCTTGTCAGTATGCCGGCCGGCTTCATATTACCGGGCCCCTCGGGCCCTTTGTTGTCAGACTGTTTCTCTGACTGAATAGAGGTAGCAATGAAATTTGAATTGAAAACCACCGATGGGCGTGCCCGTCGCGGTCAACTGGTGTTCGAGCGTGGCGTGGTCCAGACCCCGGCCTTCATGCCGGTCGGCACCTACGGCACCGTCAAGGGGATGACACCGGAAGAGGTGCGTGAGACCGGTGCCCAGATCCTGCTTGGCAACACCTTCCACCTCTGGCTGCGCCCGGGTCAGGAAGTGATGCGCGCCCACGGCGATCTGCACGACTTCATGAACTGGCAGGGGCCGATCCTGACCGACTCCGGTGGTTTCCAGGTGTTCAGTCTGGGGCACATCCGCAAGATCACCGAGGAGGGGGTGCACTTCCGTCATCCCATCAACGGCGAGAAGATCTTCCTCGACCCCGAGAAGTCCATGGAGATCCAGTACGATCTGGGTTCCGACATCGTGATGATCTTCGACGAGTGCACCCCGTACCCGGCCACCTACGAGGAAGCGTGCAAGTCCATGGAGATGTCCCTGCGCTGGGCCAAGCGCTCCCGTGACAAGTTCGATGCGCTCGGCAACAAGAACGCCCTGTTCGGCATCATCCAGGGTTCTGTCTACGAACCGCTGCGGGATGTGTCGCTGGACGGCCTCCTTGAGATCGGCTTCGACGGTTACGCGGTCGGCGGTCTCGCCGTGGGTGAGCCCAAAGAGGATATGCATCGCATCCTTGACCATGTCTGCCCGAAAATTCCGGCCGACAAGCCGCGCTACCTGATGGGGGTGGGCAAGCCGGAGGATCTGGTGGAAGGGGTACGCCGCGGTATCGACATGTTCGACTGCGTGATGCCGACCCGCAACGCCCGCAACGGTCATCTCTTTACCACCGATGGGGTGGTCAAGATCCGCAACGCCAAGTACCGGGAAGACACCAGCACCCTGGATGCGGACTGCGATTGCTACACCTGCAAGAACTACACCCGCAGCTATCTGTACCATCTGGACAAGTGCAACGAGATCCTCGGTGCCCGTCTGAATACCATCCACAACCTGCGTTATTACCAGCGCGTGATGCAGGGTTTGCGGGACGCGATCGAGCAGGGTAAATTAGACGACTTTGTAACTGAGTTTTACCGTCGGCAAGGGAAGCCTGTGCCTCCACTGGCTGAAAATGACGTGAAATAACAACGACATATAAGTTAGTATTCAAATCTACATCAATAAGAGGTTGTTAAATGAGCATTATCTCCAAGGCGTATGCAGAAGGCGCGGCTCCGGCAGCACAGGGTGGTGGCATGGAAATGATCATCATGCTGGCCGTGTTCGGTCTCATCTTCTACTTCATGATCTACCGTCCCCAGGCCAAGCGTGCCAAGGAGCATCGCAATCTGATGAGCTCCCTCTCCAAGGGTGACGAAGTGCTCACTTCCGGTGGCCTGGTCGGCAAGATCGCCAAGGTTTCCGCCGACAGCGACTACATTGTGCTGGCCCTGAACGATCAGACCCAGGTCACCATCAAGCGTGACTTCGTCTCTGCCGTTCTGCCCAAGGGTTCTATCCAGTCCCTCTAATCTCCCGAGGAGCACAGCGTGTTAAATCGCTATCCGCTGTGGAAATACCTGATGGTGATCGTCGTGATCGCCATCGGTTTTCTATATGCAGCCCCCAATCTTTACGGCGAAGACCCGGCCTTGCAGGTCTCTGCCAGCCGTGGTGCCGAAGTCAAACTAGAAACCCTCGATCAGGTGAAGGAAACCCTCGACGAGGCGAAGATCCCGGTCAAGCATGCGGCGTTCGAGCACGGCTTCATCCTGATCCGTTTCAACAACACCGAAGACCAGCTCAAGGCGCGCGACATCGTGGCCAACAAGCTGGGCGACAATTTCATCACCGCCCTCAACCTGGCACCCTCCACCCCCGCCTGGCTTGAGGCCATCGGCGCGGCGCCTCTGAAGCTCGGTCTTGACCTGCGGGGCGGTGTGCACTTCCTGATGGAAGTGGACATGGCCGAAGCGCTGGCCAAGCAGCAGGAACAGATGGTGCAGGATTTTCGCGCCGAACTGCGTACCCAGAAGATCCGCTACTCCGGTGTACGCCGGGTCGGGGATCAGGTGCAGGTGGTCTTCCGTGACGAGGCCGATCAGGCCAAGGCACTCTCCTTCCTGCGTCGCCAGAATGCGGATCTTGTCTTCACCACCGACCAGAAAGGGGATGACTTCATCCTGCTGGCCAGTCTGAGCGAAGCCAAGGTCAAAGAGGTGAAGAAGTATGCCCTCGAGCAGAACATCACCATCATCCGCAACCGGGTGAACGAACTGGGTGTGGCCGAGCCGCTGGTCCAGCAGCAGGGCGGTGAGCGTATCATCGTCGAGCTGCCGGGGATCCAGGACACCGCCCGTGCCAAGGAGATCCTGGGGGCCACCGCGACCCTGGAGTTCCACATGGTCGATGAGGCTGCCGATATCCAGGCCGCTGCCGCAGGCCGCGTGCCGCCGAGCTCCAAGGTCTACAACGATCGCAACGGTCGTCCCGTGGTACTGCAAAAGCGCGTGATCCTGACTGGTGACCACATCGTGGGTGCCCAGTCCGGTTTCGATGAATACAGCCGTCCTCAGGTCAACATCAAGCTCGATGGTCAGGGTGGCAACAAGATGGCCAACTTTACCAAGGACAACGTCGGCAAGGGCATGGCGACCGTCTTCATCGAGTACAAGCCGGTGGGTCAGCCTGGTCCGGACGGCAAGCGCAAGTTCCGCAAGCAGGAGGAGGTGATCAACGTCGCCACCATCCAGTCTCGCCTGGGTAGCCAGTTCCGCATCACCGGGATCGACAACGCCAACGAAGCCCACAACCTGGCGCTGCTGCTGCGTGCCGGTGCCCTGATTGCCCCCATCCAGATCGTCGAAGAGCGCACCATAGGCCCGAGCCTGGGTCAGCAGAACATCGACAGCGGGATGGAAGCCATCGGCTGGGCCATGCTGGTGATCGTGCTCTTCATGGGGATCTACTACCGTGCCTTCGGCTGGGTGGCCAATCTGGCGCTGACCATGAACCTGGTGCTCATCGTAGGTATCATGTCGATGATCCCGGGGGCCACCATGACCCTGCCGGGCATCGCCGGTATCGTGTTGACGCTGGGGATGGCGGTGGATGCGAACGTGCTGATCTACGAGCGTATTCGTGAAGAGATCCGCAATGGTCGCGGGGTGCAGCAAGCCATTCACATGGGCTTTGATCGCGCCTTCTCCACCATCGCCGACTCGAACATCACCTCGCTCATCACCTGCGTGATCCTGTTCGGTATCGGTACCGGTGCCATCAAGGGCTTCGCCCTGACCCTCGGGATCGGCCTGACGGCGTCCATGTTCACTGCCATCACGGTATCCCGCGCCATCATCAACCTGGCCTGGGGTGGACGGCGCATCGACAAGCTGCCGATCTAAGGAAGAGACATGTTTCAAATTCTACATTTTGAAAAGCCCATCCCCTTCATGCGTTTCGCCAAGCTGGGTATGGTCCTCTCTGCTCTGGTGACGGTGCTCGCCCTCTACGTTCTGTACGATCGTGGCCTGAACTGGGGGCTGGACTTCACCGGCGGTACCACCATCGAGGTGGGGTTCCAGCAGTCGGTGAGCCTGGACAAGATGCACGAGGCGCTGGATCAGCAGAAGATTGACGGGGCGACCCTGCAGTTCTTCGGCTCCAGCCGTGATGTGCTGGTGCGCATGGCCCCCCAAGAGGGCGTCAAGGTCGAGCAGCAGGGCAACGAGGTCCTGGCGGCCGCCAAGCTGGTCGACGAGAGCGCCGTGCTCAAGCGTGTCGAGTTCGTCGGTCCCTCCGTGGGTGACGAGCTGGCCACCGACGGTGCCCTGGCCATGCTGGCCTCCATCATCTGTATCCTGATCTACGTGGCGGTGCGCTTCGAGTGGCGTCTGGCCACGGGGGGCATCCTCTCCCTGGCTCACGACGTGATCATCACCCTCGGCATCTTCGCCTACTTCCAGTACGAGTTCGACCTGACCGTGCTGGCGGCGCTGATGACGCTGGTGGGGTACTCCCTGAACGACACCATCGTCGTGTTCGACCGGGTGCGGGAGAATTTCCGCAAGGTACGCCGTGGGGACACCGCGGAGATCATGGATCTCTCCATGACCGAGACCCTGAGCCGGACCATCATCACCTCGGGGTTGACCTTCGTGGTGGTGGTGGCGCTGCTGCTCAAAGGCGGGCCTCTGATCCACGGTTTCTCCATCGCCATGGTGATCGGGGTGGCCTTCGGGACCTACTCCTCCATCTATGTGGCGAGCGCCTCAGCCATGTTCCTCGGGATCAAGCGGGAGCACATGCTGCCGACCCAGGTGGAAAAAGAGGGCGCGGATCAGCAAGAGATCCTGCCGTAACAGACAAGGGCGCCGCAAGGCGCCCTTTCTCTTGTGGCCGGGGTGAGTCATGATGCTCCCCACAACCCAGCATCCATTACCCAAAGCAAGGAGCAAGCCCATGCAACACAATCCCCGTTTTCTGGCCCTGGTAGAGGTCATCCGCCCGCAGGTGCAGGAAACCGATGTGCACCAGATCAAGCGCTGGCAGGATGAGGGCCGAGCATTTCATCTGATCGACGTGCGCGAAGAGAGCGAGTGGGCCAGGGGCCATCTGCCGGGGGCCACCTATCTCGGGCGCGGGGTGATAGAGCGTGACATCGAGACCCGGTATCCGGATCCCGACACCGAACTCTACCTCTATTGTGGTGGGGGATTTCGCTCCATCCTGGTGGCGGATAACCTGCAGAAGATGGGTTATTCCCGGGTCGTCAGCGTCGATGGAGGCTTTCGCGGCTGGAGCGATGCCGGATACCCTGTCGAATCCTGATTTATTTGAGGGAGAGGGGCTGCGCCACATGACAAACGGCCCCGTGATCTTTACCATATGCGGGGTCAAGCGTAAGCGTCGGAGTGTTCATTGAACGTCAGGATAGGGATTGGATACCTCACGGGTATCCTGTTGTTGCTCCCCTTGTGGGGTTGCAGCAGTAGCAGTCAGGTAAAAGCGCCTCAAGTTCCCAAGCCGCAACCCGCTTCACTGGTATTGGCGACCCCCTTGCAGGTCTCCTACCAGAGCGAGTTGGCGTTGGCGCGACTCGGGCAGATGCTCAGTGAAATGGAATTGACGACCGAACAGCGGGCAGAACTCTTCTATGAGCGTGCCGTGGTGTTTGACCGGGTGGGCTTGCGTTCCCTGGCGCGACTCGACTTCAACCGCGCCCTGCGGGAGAAGCCGGATTTTGCCGAGGCCTACAACTTCATCGGTGTCTATCTGGTTCAACAGCAGAACTACGACGAGGCCTATGAGGCGTTCGACTCCGCTCTGGAGCTCGCCCCGGATTACGACTACGCCTATCTCAACCGGGGAATCGCGCTCTATTACGGCAATCGCCCCGAGCTTGCCGCGGCGGATATGAAGCGCTTCTACGAGGCGCAACCAGAAGACCCTTATCGGGTGATCTGGCTCTATCTGGCCGAGCAGAAGCTCAACGGACCGGCGGCCATGAGCCGGATGCGCGAGCGGCTCAACAAATATGACGACGACGCCTGGAACTGGGATCTGGTGCGCCTCTATACGGGCGACATCAATGCCACCCAGTTGATGAGCAACGTGGTGAAAGGGGTCAAGGACAACAGGGAGCTCGCCGAGCGCCTGTGCGAGACCTACTTCTACCTCGGCAAGTTCGAGCTGGCCAAGGGTAACCGCAAGGAAGCCATCAGCTACTTCAAGCTGGCGCTGGCCAACAACGTCTATGACTTCATCGAGCATCGCTATGCCTTGCTGGAGCTGGAACTGATGGCGCGCAAGCCCCAGCCACCCGGAGCCCAGGGCAAGAGCGGCAAAGCGTGACTAAACGGGTTTGAACCCCATGAAAAAGGCCTCTTGACGAGGCCTTTTTGCTGTCTGGTGACACGGGTTGTACCGCTACTCCACCAGGCTCATGCCGGGGATCTGGCGCCAGTAACCGTTGCAGTCCCGCTCCTGCTGCAGGGGCAGGGGGGCCATCCCCTGTTCGTTGGCCTTGAAGCGCTCCAGCATCGTCAGGGTCTCCATGCCTTCGGGCGAGAGGCGCACCACATCCACCAGCCCCTCCATCCCCTTGAGCTCGTTGCCCAGGTTGTAGCAGTAACCGGACTGAGTCTGGATGCCGTTGAGGTTGAACACCTTCTGCCCCTCGCGGCTGCTGGCAAGTCGGCCGGTGGGGTAGTGGATGCAGGCCAGTTCGCAGTTGTCCTTGGGCCGGTCGAGGGAGCGGGCGGTGAAGCAGCGTGCCGAGTAGGCGAGCGGCAGATGACCATAGGCGAACACCTCCACCTCGAACTGCTGGCGCTCCCTGCCCAGATCCTGATTGAGCTGCATCAGCCAGTCGCGGGAGAGCTCCACCGGCATCACCCAGCGCTGCATTCCCTGTTTGAGCAGCATGCGCAGCACGTCGGCGTTGTAGGCGTTGATGGCGGGGCCGCAGACGAACGGCAGCCCGGCTTCACTGGCGAGCTGGACGGCCCCCAGATCGTTGGCCTCGATCATCAGCGCGCCGTTGTCGACCAGCCGCTTGACCTCCTTGAGCTCGGAGGGGGCAGAGATCAGCGCCAGCGTGGAGAGCACCGCCTGCCTGCCGGAGCCCGCCACCTGACGGGCGAGGGCAATCCAGTCATCCACTTTCAGTTCGCGCCGCTTGCTGCAGACGGTTTCCCCCAGATAGACGATGTCGGCCTGGCTGGCGGCGGCCGCCTGATAGAAGGCCTGGGTGTCGGCCTTGGGCCAGTAGAAGAGCAGGGGGCCGAGAGAGAATTTCATGAACAGGGCTCCTTATTGCCACTGGCGATGATAGGCACCGAGGGTGGTCTGGCTCCCCTCGGAGACGCGGGCGAGCTGGGCATCCCACTCAGCCTTGACTTGATAGGCCTCGGGGTTGGCCTGATAGGCGTCGATGGCGGCGCGCCAGACCCGGGTCACCTGCTCCACATAGGCGGGGCTGCGCTGGCGCCCCTCGATCTTGACCGACTGGATGCCGGTCTGGAACAGCTCGGGCAACAGGCCGAGGGTGTTGAGGCTGGTGGGCTCCTCCAGCGCGTGATAGGTCTGGCCATCCACCTCGAAGCGGCCCTTGCACAGGGTCGGGTAGCCGGCATTTTCCCCCGGGCCGTAACGATCGATCAGCACCTCGTTGAGGCGGGATTCGAGGCCGCTCGGGGTCTCCTCCCAGCGTACGAACTTGGCCGGTGAGCAGGCGCCGACGGTGTTGGGGCTCTCGCCGGTCATGTAGGAGGAGAGGTAGCAGCGCCCCTCCGCCATGATGCAGAGGCTGCCGAAGGCGAACACCTCGAGGCCGACGTCGGTCTCGCGGGCAAGCTGCCTGACCTGATGCATGGAGAGCACCCGCGGCAGCACCACCCGGCCGACGTTGAAGTGCTGCTGGTAGAAGCGGATGGCGGCGGCGTTGGTGGCGCTGGCCTGGACCGAGACATGCAGCTCCATATCGGGATGGCGGCGGCTGGCATAATCGAGCACGGCGAGATCGGCGATGATCAGGGCATCAGCACCGAGCGCCACCCCTTTGTCCACGGCCTGCTTCCAACGGGCATCGGAGCCCGGGTGGGCAAAGGTATTGATGGCGATGTGCAGCTTGCGGCCATGCTGGTGCACATAGTCAACCGCTCTTTCCAGCTTGCTGTCGGTGAAGTTGAGCCCGGCGAAATGGCGGGCGTTGGTGTCATCCTTGAAGCCGATGTAGACCGCATCGGCCCCGTTATCCACGGTTGTCTTCAGTGCCGGCAGGCTGCCTGCCGGGCAGAGTAATTCCATCGGGTACGCTCCGAGAGGGCAAAAATGCAAAAGTGGCCCGATTGTATTCATGCTTGCCCTCCCGCTTTTTGACCTGAGGCAGCTTTAGGTGGCTTTACCCTTCTTGAGGTAAGTGGGCACAAGTTTGATTTTCAACAGGATCTTGCCGAAGCGGCTGTGCTTGAATGCGCAAAAAACTGGGAGTTTATCGTGTTTCAACATCTGCAACGTCGCCTGGTCGAACAGGCACCCCGTCTCTTGCGCCACCCCCTCAAGCTGGTGCCCTTCCCTTTGCAACAAAACCTGATGGAGGCCCTGCTGGGCAGGGTATTCCGGGAGGCCATCGAAGAGGGGGAATTTGCGTTTCTTGCGGGCAAGTGGCTGAAAGTGGAAGTCAGCGATCTGGGGTTATGCTGGTTTATCAGCGAGCGGGAGGGAAAACTGGTAGTGGCGAGGAAGTGTGAGCACGTCGATGTCTGTTTCAGCGGCAATAGCCAGGATCTTGTTCTGATCGCCGGGCGCCGTGAAGACCCGGATTCCCTCTTCTTCCAGCGCCGACTGAAGATAGAGGGGGATACAGAGTTGGGCCTGGAGGTGAAAAATCTGATGGACAGCCTGGATCTGGACGGGCTGGGATTGATGAAATACCCCCTGATGGATCTGGCGACCTTTATCGAGCGGGCCCGCGAGACGCACGTGCCCACTGCCGCGACAATGAGCTGAGCCGTTTTCTTGCCCGAGTGTTGCGGAACAGGTGAATTTGAGCCGCAGTACCCCACTGTCAGCGTGACCACGCTGGGTGGGGAGGCGTCATCTGTCTGTTTGTGCAGAAATGCCTAGTCGGAAGCGGTGCCAAAATAGCGATTGGTTATGTTACAATTGCGCGCCATTTTTGACTGAAGATTGACTGGGCATGTTGGATCAGATTCGTATCGTGTTGGTAAACACCTCTCACACCGGCAACATGGGATCCGCGGCGCGGGCCATGAAGACCATGGGACTGACTCAACTGGTGCTGGTCGATCCCCAGGCCCAGCCGGATGAGGAGGCCGTCGCCCTGGCGGCGGGGGCGAGCGATATCCTGTCTCGCGCCCGAATCGTGCCGACCCTGGATGAAGCCATTGCCGACTGTGGTCTGGTCATCGGCACCAGTGCCCGTTCCCGCACCCTGAGCTGGCCCATGCTGGATCCCCGTGAAGCGGGCGAGAAGCTGGTTGCCGAGGGCATGGAGCACCCGGTCGCGTTGGTGTTTGGCCGTGAACGTACCGGCCTCACCAATGACGAACTGCAAAAATGCCACTTCCATGTGGCCATTCCCGCCAATCCAGAATACAGCTCCCTCAATCTGGCCATGGCAGTGCAGACCCTTTGTTACGAGGTGCGGATGCGCTGGCTGGGAGTACAGAACCAGGAGCATTCGGCCCCGGAGGATGAGCGGGTTGAGTACCCCAGCGCCCAGCAACTGGAAGGGTTTTATCAGCATCTGGAGCAGACGCTGCAAAAGACGGGATTCATTGCCGATGACCATCCAGGCCATGTGATGAGCAAACTGCGTCGTCTATTCAATCGGGCCAGACCCGAAGCGGTGGAGTTGAACATCCTGCGGGGCATTCTCACCTCTGTCCAGAAGTCCAGGGCACAGGATTAATCCCGACTGATTTACTCAAGCATATACTTGACTGATTTAGTCGGGTATGTGACCATATGCCACATATTGATTGGTTCGCAAGACGGTAAGGCATATGAGACTGACCTCAAAAGGACGTTACGCGGTGACAGCCATGCTCGACGTGGCGTTGCATGCAGAGCAGGGGCCCGTGCCCCTGGCTGATATTTCAGAGCGCCAGGGCATCTCCTTGTCCTATCTGGAACAACTGTTTGCTCGTCTGCGCAAACATGGTCTGGTGAGCAGCGTACGTGGCCCCGGTGGCGGCTATCGCCTCGGTCTGGCCCCTGGCGAGATTTCGGTCGGTCAGGTGATCACCGCGGTCGATGAATCGGTCGATGCGACCAAGTGCCTCGGCAAAGGGGGCTGCCACGGTGGTACCCAGTGCCTGACCCACTCCTTGTGGCGGGATCTGAGCGAACGCATCTCCAGTTTCCTGGGGGATATCACCCTGGCCGAGCTGGTTGGTCAGGCCGATGTGCGCCGTATCGCCGGCAAGCAAGATGAACAAATGAAGACCGTGTTGTCCCTGGTTGATCGGGCCGAACGCGGTGATGTGAGCTTGAAAGTCCAACTATAAACGTGCTTTCCACGACGAGTCGCTGTGTGACCCCGTCGTAACGGAGAAAAAGATGAAACTGCCTATTTACCTTGATTATTCGGCAACCTGTCCGGTGGACCCGCGTGTCGCAGAAAAAATGATGCAGTGCCTTACCATGGACGGCCTGTTCGGCAACCCAGCCTCCCGTTCCCACCGTTTCGGCTGGCAGGCCGAAGAGGCGGTGGATCTGGCCCGTAATCAAGTGGCAGAGCTGATCGGCGCGGACCCGCGCGAGATCGTCTTTACCTCCGGTGCGACCGAGTCCAACAACCTGGCCATCAAGGGCATTGCCCATTTCTACGCCGGCAAGGGCAAGCACATCGTCACCTCCAAGACCGAGCACAAAGCCGTGCTGGATACCTGCCGCCAACTGGAGCGTGAAGGCTATGAGGTGACCTACCTCGAGCCCATGCCCAACGGCCTGTTCACTCTTGAGCAGATCGAAGGCGCCCTGCGTGATGACACCATCCTGGTCAGCATCATGCACGCCAACAACGAGATCGGGGTGGTGCAAGACATCGCTGCCATCGGCGAGCTGTGCCGTTCCCGCAAGATCCTGCTGCACGTGGACGCCGTCCAGAGCGTGGGCAAGATCCCGGTCGACGTGGAAGCACTCAAGGTTGATCTGCTCTCCATGTCCGCCCACAAGGTATACGGCCCGAAAGGCATTGGCGCCCTGTATGTGCGCCGCAAGCCCCGTGTTCGTCTGGAAGCCCAGATGCACGGCGGTGGCCACGAGCGCGGCATGCGCTCCGGTACCCTGGCAACCCACCAGATCGTCGGCATGGGGGAAGCCTTCCGCATCGCCAAGGAAGAGATGGCGAGCGAGAGCCAGCACATCATGGCCCTGCGCCAGCGTCTGTGGGATGGCATCAAGAACATCGAAGAAGTCTATATCAACGGGGATCTGGATCAGCGTGTACCGGGTAACCTGAACGTCAGCTTCGCCTATGTGGAAGGGGAATCCCTCATCATGGCACTGAAGGATCTGGCGGTCTCTTCCGGTTCTGCCTGTACCTCGGCCAGCCTGGAACCTTCCTACGTGCTGCGCGCCCTGGGTCTGAACGACGAGCTGGCACACAGCTCCATCCGTTTCAGCATCGGTCGCTTCACCACCGAAGAAGAGATCGACTACGCAATCAAGCTCATCTGCGACTCCATCGGTCGTCTGCGCGAGATGTCCCCCCTGTGGGAGATGTTCAAGGATGGCGTCGATCTGAACACGGTCGAATGGGCACATCACTGATCCTTGCCAGCATGGCAAGGATCTGGTGAACAACGGAATTAGCAGGAGTTAGATATGGCTTACAGTGAAAAAGTAATCGACCACTACGAGAATCCCCGCAACGTCGGTGGTTTTGACAAGAACGATCCCAGCGTCGCCACCGGCATGGTCGGTGCACCGGCCTGTGGTGACGTCATGAAGCTGCAACTGAAGATCAGCGACGATGGCATCATCGAAGATGCCAAGTTCAAGACCTACGGCTGTGGTTCCGCCATCGCCTCCAGCTCCCTGGTGACCGAGTGGGTCAAGGGCAAGACCCTGGACGAAGCGGCCGGTATCAAGAACACCGACATCGCCGAAGAGCTGGCGCTGCCGCCGGTGAAGATCCACTGCTCCATTCTGGCGGAGGATGCCATCAAGGCCGCCATCGCCGATTACAAGCAGAAGAAAGGTCTTTAAGGTCCGGAGAGCAGTATGGCCATAACCATGACAGATGCCGCAGCGGCGCGGGTTTCCTCCTTCATGATCAACCGGGGCAAGGGCATCGGCCTGCGCCTCGGCGTCAAGACGACCGGCTGTTCTGGCCTTGCCTATGTGCTCGAGTTCGTGGATGAGCTGGCTGCCGAGGATCAGGTGTTCGAGCAGAAAGGCGTCAAGATCATCGTGGATGCCAAGAGCCTGATCCACCTGGATGGCACCGAGCTGGACTTCGTGAAGGAAGGCCTCAACGAGGGCTTCCAGTTCAACAACCCGAATGCCAAGGGCGAATGTGGTTGTGGCGAAAGCTTCAGCGTGTAAGTGGTTCGATTGACCGATCGCCCATGTTTGCAACGCCTCGCAGCCACAAGGGTGAGCCCTGTTGCGGCGAGTCTCTTGTGATCAACACCTTGCTCATCAACACAGTGGTGTGGACGCCAGTCCATGCCACTGCTTTCAAGTTCAAGACGAGTGTGGTTGCACTCCCAGCGCTATTGTCTGAGGACGAAGGATGAATCATTTCGAGCTGTTCGGGCTGGCTGAGGGCTTCGAGCTCGATACTCGCCAACTGGCTGACACCTATCGTCAGCTGCAGACCCAGTTCCATCCCGATCGTTTTGCGACTGCCCCCGAGCGGGAGCAGCTTGCTGCCGTGCAGCGTGCTGCCCAGATCAACGATGCGTTTACCACCCTCAAGACCCCCTTGCGCCGAGCCGAGTATCTGCTCTCCTTGCGGGGCACCGATATTCGCGGCGAGCAGCAGACACTGCAAGATCCTGCCTTTCTGATGCAACAGCTGGAGTGGCGAGAGCGGCTGGCTGATCTCAAGGGCGACGCCGACCCTGAGGGGGCCATCAAGGATTTTCGCCAGGAGATCAGGCATGATCACCAGGCGTTGATGCAACGGCTGACCGACTCTCTCACCAGGGGTGAGGATCTGCAGGCGGCGGATTGCGTTCGCAAGCTCAAATTTGTCGACAAGCTCCTCGAGGAGCTGGAACGATTCGAAGACTCGCTGTTCGAGTCTTGACCCTCTAACGCAGGAATTGTGATTACCCATGGCATTACTGCAAATTGCCGAGCCAGGCCAGAGCGCCGCACCTCACCAGCATAAACGTGCCGTCGGCATCGATCTTGGCACCACCAACTCCCTGGTCGCCGCCGTGCGCAGCGGCCAGGCCGACACCCTCTGTGACGAGCAGGGGCGTGATCTGCTGCCTTCCGTGGTCCATTACCAGGCCGATACCATCCGGGTTGGCTTCGATGCCAAACGTGAGGCGGCCCTCGATCCCCACAACACCATCGTCTCGGTCAAGCGGATGATGGGCAAGGGGCTGGCCGACATCGATACCCGCCAGCAGCCTTACGAGTTCGTGGCTACCGAGACGGGCATGCCCCAGTTGCGGACCCGCCAGGGGCTGGTCAATCCGGTGCAGGTCTCGGCCGAGATCCTGAAAAAACTGGCCGAGCGCGGTGCCGCGTCCCTCGGGGGAGACCTCGACGGCGTGGTCATCACGGTGCCCGCCTATTTTGACGATGCCCAGCGTCAGGGCACCAAGGACGCGGCAAGACTGGCCGGCCTGCATGTGCTGCGGTTGCTCAACGAACCCACGGCGGCCGCGATCGCCTATGGCCTCGACTCCGGTCAGGAAGGGGTGATCGCCGTCTATGACCTGGGTGGCGGAACCTTCGATATCTCCATCCTGCGCCTGCATCGCGGGGTGTTTGAGGTGATGGCCACCGGCGGCGACTCGGCACTCGGTGGTGACGATTTCGACCATCTGCTGGCGGACTGGCTCAAAGAGCAAGCCGGGTTGTCCGGTCAGCTCGATGCCCGTACCCAGCGCGAGTTGCTGGATGCGGCGGCCAGCATCAAGCACGGCCTCACCGATGCCGATGCCGTTGCCTGCACCTTTGCCGGCTGGCAGGGTACCGTCACCCGCAGCCAGTTTGACGAGCTGATCCAGCCCCTGGTCAAGCGCACCCTGCAGGCCTGTCGGCGCGCCCTGCGCGATGCGGGTCTCGAGCAGGAAGAGGTACTGGAAGTGGTGATGGTCGGCGGCTCGACCCGGGTGCCGCTGGTGCGCGAGCGGGTGGGCGAGTTCTTCGGCCGCACGCCATTGACCAGCATCGACCCTGACAAGGTGGTGGCCATCGGTGCCGCCATCCAGGCCGACATCCTGGTGGGCAACAAGCCCGATGCCGAGATGCTGCTGCTGGACGTCATCCCGCTTTCCCTCGGTCTTGAGACCATGGGCGGCCTCGCCGAGAAGGTGATCCCGCGCAATACCACGATTCCGGTAGCCCGCGCCCAGGAGTTCACCACCTTCAAGGATGGCCAGACCGCGATGGCGATCCACGTGGTGCAGGGGGAGCGCGAGCTGGTGGCCGATTGCCGCTCCCTGGCCCGCTTCACCCTGACCGGCATTCCGCCCATGGCGGCCGGCGCCGCCCATATTCGCGTCACCTTCCAGGTGGATGCGGACGGTCTGCTGTCGGTCAGCGCCATGGAGAAATCCTCCGGCGTGCAGGCCGAGATCCAGGTCAAGCCCTCCTACGGGCTGGGTGAGGATGACATCCTCAACATGCTGAGCGCCTCCATCGCCAATGCCCAGCAGGACATGGACGCCCGCATGCTGGCGGAGCAGCAGGTCGAGGCCGACCGGGTGGTTGAGAGCCTCAACGCCGCCCTGGCCGCCGATGGCGAGGCGTTGCTGAGCCCCACCGAGCGGGCCGAGCTGGATGCCGCCATCGCCCATCTGCTGACTATGCGCAGCACGGGCACCACCAATCAGATCAAAGAGGCCATCGAGGCGGCGGACGCTGCCAGTGGCGAATTTGCAGCCCGCCGGATGGATGCCTCCATCCGCAAGGTACTGACCGGACAAAACGTCAACAAGGTGTGATATGCCAAAACTGATTATTCTGCCCCATCCCGAGCTCTGTCCGGACGGCGCGGCCCTCGAAGGTGCGACCGGTGAAACCATTCTGGATATCGCGCTGCGCAACGGCATCGAGATCGAGCACGCTTGCGAGAAGTCCTGTGCTTGTACTACCTGCCATTGCGTGGTGCGGGAAGGGTTCGACTCCCTCGAGCCGAGCGACGAGCTGGAAGACGACATGCTGGACAAGGCGTGGGGGCTGGAGCCGGAATCCCGTCTCAGCTGCCAGGCCAGACTGGCGGATGAGGATCTGGTGGTGGAACTGCCCAAGTACACCCTGAATCTGGCGTCCGAGCGCCACTGATGACCCCTTAATTACACATGAGTGAATTGCGCGTGCAGCATCTCATGGTGCAGTAATGATATGGTGAAGGCCGTGACCCTTGAGGGAGCGGCCTTTTTTGTGCCCGTGATTTCCCTATTCGTTGATGAAAGTGCCAATAAAAAGGAAGCAAGAGAACATGGCTGACATGATGAACGTAAGGTTGTCGTCCCAGGCTGCCGCCGCCCACTGGGGCGAGGGTGCCCTGCTCAGTTTCAACGGCGACGAGGCCCATCTCCATCTGGCCGCTGGCCAGGAGAAGGAGGCGCTGCGCGCCATCCAGCGGGGGGCCAGACGCCTCGAGTCGAGCGGCATCAAGCGCGTCAAACTGGTGGGTGAGGGCTGGAATGGGGAGCGTCGCTACGCCTTTGCCCAGGGCTTCTATGCCGCCAAGGGGGATCGCGAGCTCGATTTCGGCGAGCAGAGCGATCAGGAGGCTGCCGAGCTGGCGGCTTTGCTGAAAGCGACCCGCTGGGTGCGCGAGGTGACCAACGGCTGCCCGGAAGCCATCTACCCCATGAGCCTGGCGGAGTCCGCTCTGCTGCTCATTCGCAGCCTCGGCGGTGACAAGGTGACCGCCCGCATCACCGCTGGCGAAGCCTTGCGTGAATCGGGTCATATCGGGGTCTGGTCGGTGGGCCGTGGCAGCGAGCGCGAGCCGGTGCTGCTGGAGCTCGACTATAACCCGACCGGGGATGCCAACGCCCCCGTGGTCGCGGCGCTGGTGGGCAAGGGGATCACCTTCGATTCCGGCGGCTACTCCATGAAGTCCTCCGACAACATGCTGCCGATGAAGTCCGACATGGGCGGCGCCGCCATGGTGACCGGCGCCCTGGCGCTGGCCATCAGCCGTGACCTGAACAAGCGGGTCAAGCTCATCCTCTGCTGCGCCGAGAACCTGGTCTCCGGCCACGCCTTCAAGCTCGGCGACATCCTCACTTATCGCAACGGCATCTCGGTCGAGATCCAGAATACCGACGCGGAAGGTCGCCTGGTGCTGGCAGACGGCCTGCTGGCCGCCAGCGAAAGCGGGGCTGCCTACATCCTCGACGCTGCTACCCTGACCGGCGCCGCCAAGACCGCGCTGGGCCGCGACTACAATGCCGTGTTTGCCCTCGATGAGGCGGAGCAGGTGCGCGCGCTGGCTGCCGCCAACGCTGAAAACGAGAAGGCCTGGCCGCTGCCGCTCGAACCCTGGCACGCAGGCCAGCTCACCTCGGCCTTTGCCGAGCTGGGTAATGTGGCGTCCGCAGAAGGTACTGCCGGCGCCACCACGGCAGCGGCGTTCCTGTCGCGCTTCGTCCGTGACGAAGGCAAGGGCTGGGTGCACCTGGACCTGGCCGCTTCCTATCAGAAGTCGGGCAATGAGCTCTGGGCGACCGGGGCCAAGGGTCATGGTCTTCGCACGATTGCCCGCTGGCTGCAGGAGGTGTGCGCATGAACGTCTGGTTGAGCCGAGAGTTTGCACCGGCCGAGTGGGGGGAGGGGGCACTGCTCTCCCACCGTGCCGACGGCATGGTGATCCATCTGGTGAGCGCCACTCCCTTGCTGGATATCCAGCAGGCGGCGCGGCGCCTGTGTAGCCAAGGGATCCAGCAGGTTGTCCTGGCTGGCCACTGGGAGCGCGAGCAGCAGTGGGCCTTTGCCCAGGGGCTGCAGACGCCCAAGGCGGAAGTGGGGTTGCAGTGGGCCACTTCGTCCGAGGAGGACAGGGAGGAGCTGGAGGCGCGCTGGCTGTGCGGGCGCTGGGTGCGGGAGATGACCAACGCCACCCCGGAGCAGCTGGGGCCGCTGGAGCTGGCGGTCGAAGCCGCCGCCTTCCTCACCGAGCTGGCACCGGACCGGATCAGCCATCGCATCCTCAAGGGAGAGGCGCTGCAACAGGCGGGCTGGGTCGGTCTCTATCAAGTGGGTCGTGGCAGTGACCGCGAGCCCGTGATGCTGGAGCTGGATTTCAATCCGGGCAAGGATCCCAAGGCGCCGGTAGCGGCCGCCCTGGTGGGCAAGGGGATCACCTTCGATTCCGGCGGCTACTCCATGAAAACCTCCCAGGGCATGCTGACCATGAAACACGACATGGGCGGTGCCGCCATCGTCACCGGCGCGCTGGCGCTGGCCATTCTGCGTGGCCTCGACAAGCGGGTGAAGCTCATCCTCTGCTGCGCCGAGAACCTGGTATCCGGCCATGCCTACAAGCTGGGTGACATCCTCACCTACAAGAACGGCACCACGGTGGAGGTGGTCAACACCGACGCCGAAGGGCGTCTGATCCTGGCCGACGGCTTGCAACTGGCCGGCGAGTCTGGTGCGCCGCTCATCATCGACGCTGCCACCCTCACCGGGGCGGCCGTGATGGCGCTGGGGGGGCGTTACAACGCCCTGTTTGGACTGGACAAGGGGCTGGTGAGCCGCGCCATGGCCTATTCGGATGCGGAGCAGGAGCTAGCATGGCCGCTGCCGCTGGAGCCCTGGCATCGCCAGCAGTGCCCGTCCCACTATGCCGACACCGCCAACAGCCGCCCCGTGCCGGGCGGCGGACCGGGGGGGGCCTCCAATGCGGCAGGCTTCCTCTCCCGCTTTGTCCCTGATGAGGGAAGAGGCTGGCTGCATGTCGATCTCGCCGCCTGCTTCAGCGAAAACGGCGATAGTCTGTGGGCGCCCGGGGCCAATACCCTGGGGATGCGCACCATCGCCCATACCCTGCTGGCGGAGACGCGCTGAGTCAGTGAGCGGCATCACAAGGGCACCTCTGGGTGCCCTTTCCAGTGCTGCTTTGCTGAGCAATTGATACGGTTTTGAGGCATTAGCATGCCGATCGTGCGCAAGCGCACATTTTTTCTCTCTGCCCTGGCACAAGATGAGTCACCATGTTGTTTCAAGGATTCTTTTGTTTAACAAAAAGTTGATTTTTTGTGTGTTATTTCGTTTTTTGTTTACGTATAATCGCCGCCGAACATGGATTCCTACAATAAAACTCTGTAGTTAAGGAAAGAACTCAATGGCTATCGAACGTACCTTCTCCATCGTCAAGCCGGATGCGGTCAGCAAGAACCTGATTGGTGCCATTTACAGCCGCTTCGAAAGCGCCGGCCTGAAAGTCATCGCCGCCAAGATGTTGCACCTGACCAGCGAACAGGCCGCCGGTTTCTACGCCGAGCACCAGGGCAAGCCGTTTTATGATGGTCTGGTCGGCTTCATGACCTCTGGCCCCGTCATGGTACAGGTGCTGGAAGGTGAAGACGCCATCCGCCGTCACCGTGAAATCATGGGCGCCACCAACCCGAAAGAGGCGCTGGCCGGCACCCTGCGCGCCTGCTACGCCGAGAGCATCGATCGCAACGCCGTCCACGGCTCCGATGCCCCGGCCTCTGCCGCCCGTGAAATCGCCTACTTCTTCTCCGACGACGAGATCTGCCCGCGCGGCTGATGTTGTCTGCTGGTGACCAAGGGAGCTTCGGCTCCCTTTTGTTTTTTGGTCATCCTGCCAATATCCACTTATTCTCCAGGTGGAAAGCCAGACCCATTATTTGTACAATGCCGCCCCCTGACGTAGGTCAGCCGATAATTTATGAAGTGTGTGAGCTGAGGCCCCTGATGAGCGAAACAAAAACCAACCTGCTGGATCTCGACCGGGATGCCATGCGTGCCTTCTTCGTCGAGTTGGGCGAGAAGCCGTTCCGGGCAGACCAGATAATGAAGTGGATCTATCACTTCGGTTGTGATGATTTCGATCAGATGAGCAACGTCAACAAGGCGCTGCGCGAGCGGCTCAAGGCCATTGCCGAGATCCGAGCCCCCGAGATCAGCCGTGAACAGCGCTCCGCCGATGGCACCATCAAATGGGCGCTGCAGGTGGGCGATCAGGAGGTGGAGACCGTCTACATTCCGGAAGCGGACCGCGCTACCCTGTGCGTCTCCTCCCAGGTGGGCTGCGCCCTGGCGTGCACCTTCTGCTCCACCGCCCAGCAAGGGTTCAACCGCAACCTGAAAGTCTCCGAGATCATCGGCCAGGTGTGGCGTGCCGCCAAAGTGGTGGGTGGCAAGCGCCCCATCACCAACGTGGTGATGATGGGCATGGGTGAGCCGCTGCTCAACCTCGCCAACGTGGTACCGGCCATGAAGCTGATGATGGATGACTTCGGCTTCAGCATCTCCAAGCGCCGCGTCACTCTCTCCACCTCCGGTGTGGTGCCGGCGCTGGACATGCTGGGGGACCAGATCGACGTTGCCCTGGCCATCTCCCTGCATGCGCCGAACGATGCGCTTCGCTCCGAGATCATGCCGATCAACGACAAGTACAACATCGAAGCCTTCCTTGCCGGGGTACGCCGCTATCTGGCCAAGTCCAACGCCAACGGCGGCCGGGTGACCGTGGAGTATGTGCTGCTCGACCACATCAACGACGACATGCAGCATGCCCATGAGCTGGCCAAGGTCCTCAAGGAAACCCCTTGCAAGATCAACCTGATCCCGTTCAACCCCTTCCCGGGCAACCCGTTTGGCAAGCCGAGCAACAGCCGTATCGACCGTTTCTCCAAGGTGCTGATGGAATACGGCCTGACCGTCATCGTGCGCAAGACCCGTGGTGACGACATCGACGCCGCCTGTGGGCAGCTGGTGGGGGAGGTGATCGACCGCACCAAGCGCACCATGAAAAATCGGATGCAACAGGATGGGATTTCCGTCAAAATGGTTTAACTCCTAAGCCATTGTATAGACAGGAAATGGATATCCGTACATTGATCGTAGTGGCAGCGCTCTGTGCGCTGCCAGGCTGTGTCACAGAGACCACTTACGCTGGCCAGAATTCGACCCAGCGTGAAGTGGGTCCCGACCTCAAGGCCGCCGCCCAGACTCGTCTCGATCTGGGTATCCAGTATCTGCGCCAGGGCAATGCCGAGCAGGCCAAATTCAACCTCGACCGCGCCCTTCAGTACGATCCCAACAATCCTCAGGTCTACATCGGTTTTGCCTATTTCTACCAGCAGGTGTCGGATTTCAAGGCCGCCGAGGCGAGCTACAAGAAAGCGCTGGCCATGGATCCGTCCAATGCTGACGCGATGAACAACTATGGCGCCTTCCTCTGCAACCGTGGCCGCTTCGACGAAGCGGAAAAGGCGTTCTTGCAGGCCGTCAGCCAGCCCGATTACGTGAAGATCGCCGATACCTACGAGAATGCGGCGCTCTGCTCGATGCAAAATCACAGAAATGACAAGGCCGGCGAGTATTATCGTCTGGCCTTGGGGTATAATCCCCGCAATCCTAGGTTATTGCTGGACATGGCCGAGCTTTCCATGAAAGATGGCAAGCTTCCTGATGTCCAGTCTTACCTCGTGCGCTTTGCCGACGTGGCAGAGGAGAACGAGGAGAGCCTCTGGCTCCGGCTGCAGCTGGCCCAGGCCATGGACAAACCGGCATTACTTCACCAATTCGGGACTGAGCTGGTAAGGCAATATCCCACTTCGCAACAAGCCAAGCGTTACTTAGCCAATGACTACTGAACAGCCACACGATTTCCAAGACGACTCCCAGGCAGCGGGCCCAGGCCAGCTGCTGCGCAACGCCCGTGAACAGCTCGGCTGGACCCGGGAACAGGTTGCGTCCCGCATTCACCTTCGTCTGACCCTGATCGCCGCCATCGAAGCGGATACCTATGACAAGCACACGTCCCATACCTTCATTCGTGGCTATCTGCGGGCCTATGCCAAGCTCGTGGGCATCCCCGAGGAGACCATCCTCGCCGCCTACGAAAAGCTGGGACTGACTCCCCCCGACAATATCGACATGCAGAGCTTCTCCCGTCGCTCCCGCCAGCAGGCCAATGACAGCCGGCTCAAGGTGGTGACCTGGCTGGTGATCCTGGTGCTGATCGGGCTCTCCGTCGCCTGGTGGTGGCAGAGCACGGCGCGCCGCTCCGCCGGTGACGACGCCCTGGCGGCGACCGAGATGAGCGCGACCGTCAATACGCCGGAAGCGAATGTTGCCCCCGCCGTGGAGGTCGCCGAGCCCGTGCTGCCCGCAGCGTCCGATGCCGTGTCCACCCAGGTCGTGGTGAGCGGTGCCACCGCGACCCTGCCTGTGGTCGCTACGGATGCCAGCGCAGCCGTCCCGACGGATGTTTCCGGTGCGGTCTCGACGGCCGAGAGCACGACCACCGAGCCCGCCAAGGCGCCCCAGCTCAAGATGAGCTTCACCGCCGATTGCTGGCTGGACGTCAAGGATGCCAACGGCAAGACCCTGTTCAGCGGTCTGAAGAAGGCGAACGACGAACTGGTACTGGAAGGACCCGAGCCACTCAGATTCATCATTGGCGCGCCCATGGCGGTCAATCTCGAATATCAGGGCAAGTCCTTCGACATGAGCCGTTACAACAACGGCCGGACTGCCCGCTTCTCACTGCCGCAGGAGTAATCAGTCCGCCATGTCTGTTCACGAAAAGCCCGCACACGAATCACCCATCGTTCGTCGCAAATCCAGACAGATCATGGTCGGCAACGTGCCGGTTGGGGGCGATGCCCCCATCACGGTACAGACCATGACCAACACCAAGACCACGGACGTGGCCGCTACCGTCGAGCAGATCCAGCGGATCGAGCGGGTCGGGGCCGACATCGTCCGGGTCTCCGTCCCCACTATGGAGGCGGCGGAAGCGTTCAAGCTCATCAAGCAGCAGACCCGCATCCCCATCGTGGCCGACATCCACTTCGACTACCGCATCGCCCTCAAAGTGGCCGAGTACGGGGCCGACTGCCTGCGCATCAACCCGGGCAACATCGGCAACGAAGAGCGGGTGCGTGCAGTGGTGGATTGCGCCCGTCACTACAACATCCCCATCCGGATCGGCGTCAACGGCGGTTCCCTTGAGCGTGATCTCCAGGAGAAATACGGCGAGCCGACCCCAGAGGCGCTGCTGGAGTCCGCCATGCGCCACGTGGATTACCTGGATCGCCTCAACTTTGAGAACTTCAAGGTGAGCGTCAAGGCGTCCGATGTCTTCCTGGCGGTCGGTGCCTATCGCCTGCTGGCCAAGCAGATTGATCAGCCTCTGCATCTGGGCATCACGGAAGCGGGCGGTTTTCGCGCTGGCGCGGTCAAGTCCGCCATCGGCCTTGGCATGTTGCTGAGCGAAGGGATTGGCGACACCCTGCGTATCTCTCTGGCCGCCGATCCGGTGGAGGAGGTGAAGGTGGGCTTCGACATCCTCAAATCACTGCGTATCCGTTCCCGCGGCATCAACTTCATCGCCTGTCCCTCCTGCTCCCGTCAGGAGTTCGACGTCATCGGCACTGTCAACGCCCTGGAAGAGCGGCTCGAAGACATCATCACCCCGATGGATGTCTCCATCATCGGCTGTGTGGTGAACGGTCCGGGGGAGGCGCTGGTCTCAGATCTCGGCCTTGCGGGCGCCGCCAACAAGAGTGCCTTCTACGAGGGGGGCCAGCGGGTCGACCGGCTCGACAACAAGGATTTGATCCCGACTCTGGAGCGTCGCATCCGTGCCCGGGCTGCCATGCTGGATCCGGCCAACCAGATCCAGGTGGACAAAGGTTGAACGATGACGGGGCCACCTGGGGTGGCCCCGGCTTTAGGTTGTTGATTTTACATCCCGCATCCGGGCTCCCGATTTTACCTCGGGGTCGAAAATCCCTATAATGCGGCCAAATTTTACCTCTTTTTCTCGAGTATCAACGTGGCAAAACAGATCCAAGCTATTCGCGGTATGAATGATTGCCTGCCGGAGCAGAGCCCGGTATGGCAGAAAGTAGAACAGATCCTGCGCCAGGTCGTGGCCAGCTATGGCTACAGCGAAGTGCGCATGCCCATCGTCGAGCAGACCCATCTGTTCAAGCGTGCCATCGGTGAAGTGACCGACGTGGTCGAAAAAGAGATGTACACCTTTGAAGACCGCAACGGCGACAGCCTGAGCCTGCGTCCGGAAGGGACCGCCAGTTGCGTGCGTGCCGGCATCGAGCACGGTCTGCTTTACAACCAGGAACGCCGGATGTGGTACATGGGCCCCATGTTCCGTCACGAGCGTCCCCAGAAAGGTCGTTATCGCCAGTTCCACCAGTTCGGGGTCGAGCTGTTCGGCATCAACGGGCCGGACATCGATGCCGAGCTCATCATGCTGACTCACCGCCTGTGGCGTCTGTTCGGCATCAGCGAGCACGTGACTCTGCAGCTCAACACCCTTGGCCAGAGCAGCGAACGTGCCGCCTATCGCGATGCCCTGGTCGCCTATCTGGAACAGTACAAGAGCGAGCTGGACGAAGAGAGCCAGCGCCGCATGTACAGCAACCCCCTGCGGGTGCTCGATTCCAAGGACGAAAAAGTGCAGGCCATCCTTGCGGGAGCCCCCCGTCTGTTCGACCACCTGGGCGAAGAGAGCCTGGCTCACTTCGAAGGGCTCAAGCGCCTGCTCACGGCGGCCGGCATCCAGTTCGAGGTGAACGAGCGTCTGGTGCGCGGCCTCGACTACTACAACCTGACCGTGTTCGAGTGGGTGACCAACAGCCTGGGGGCCCAGGGCACCGTCTGTGCCGGTGGTCGCTACGACGGCCTGGTGGAGCAGCTCGGTGGCCAGCCGACCCCGGCGGTGGGCTTTGCCATGGGCATGGAGCGTCTGGTACTGATGCTCGAAACCCTCGAGCTCAATGCTGACATCCGCCCGGCGGTGGATGTCTATCTCTGCATGGTGGGTGAGGGGACCGAGCAGGCTGGCTTTGCACTGGCCGAGCGCCTGCGCGATGCCCTGCCGGACTTGCGCCTCATGAGCCACTGCGGCGGCGGCAACTTCAAGAAACAACTCAAGCGTGCCGACAAGAGCGGCGCGGCCATTGCCCTGATCCTTGGGGAGACCGAGGTGCAAAGCGGGGAGATCACCATCAAATATCTGCGTGGCCAGGCCGAGCAACAGACCGTCTCGGTCGATGCCGCCATTGCCCTGCTGGCAGCGAAAGGAGAGTAAGCTGTGGAAGTGTATACCACTGAAGAACAACAGGTTGAGGTCATCAAGAGCTGGTGGAAAGAGAACGGCACCTCGGTGATCGCAGGAACTGTTATCGGTCTGGTCGGCCTCTTTGGCTGGCGCTACTACAACGAGATGCAGCAGAACAACCAGGAAGCCGCCTCCCAGGCTTACAACGAGATGACCGCCCAGCTCGCCAAGGGGGATGACGCCGCCCTGGAGCAGGCAAAGAGCTTCATTACCGCCCACAAGGGTGACGCCTATGCCGAGCTGGCCGCCTTGCAACTGGCCGCGGCCGCCGTCAAGGTGGGCAAGCTGGATCTGGCTGCCGAGCAGCTGACCCTGGTGGCCGCCAGTGGCGATGACAGCATCAAGCCCATCGCCGCCCTGCGTCTGGCAAGGGTCCTGAGCGATCAGGGCAAGGCTGACGAGGCCCTGGCCCAGCTTGGCAAGATCAACAACGACGCCTTCAAGGCCCAGGTGGCGGAAGTGCGCGGCGACATCCTGCAAAAGCAGGGCAAGGCCGAAGAAGCGCGCGATGCCTATCAGGCGGCGGCGGATGCCGGCGGCCTGCAGAGCAGCGCCGAGCTCAAGCTGAAGATGGATGATCTGGTGCTGCCAGCCGTCACTGCGGGCGAGGCTCCGGATGCGTAATCTGTACAAGCGAATGGCGCTGGGGGTGGCTGTCTCCTTCGCCTTGCAGGGCTGCTCCCTGTTCAGTTCGGAAGAAGATCTCAACCCCATGGCACCCCTGCCCAAGGTCGAGTCCGCGTTCACTGCCGATACCGCATGGTCCTCCTCGGTCGGGGATGGCATCGGCGACTTCTACTCCCAGCTCAAGCCGGTGGTGGAAGAGGACCGCATCTATGCAGCGGCCCGCGATGGCGATGTGACCGCCTTCGAGCGCGAGAGCGGCAAGGAGCTGTGGAGCGTGGATCTGGCAGATCTGCCCATCAACGCCGACAAGCGTAGTGCCCGTCTCTCCGGTGGTCTGGTCTCTCGCTACGGCAAGCTGTTCCTCGGGTCCGAAAACGGGGTGGTCTACGCCCTGAACGAGGCCAACGGCGAAGTGCTGTGGCAGACCACGGTACCTGGGGAAGTGGTGGCGAGCCCCGCCGTCGAGGATGGCCGCGTGGTGGTGCTGACCACCTCCGGTCGCCTGGTGGCGCTCGATACCGACGAGGGCAAGCTGCAGTGGACCCTGTCCGAAGAGCAGCCGCCCCTGACCCTGCGCAGTGCCGGCGCCCCCATCATCACCAACGGTGCCGTCATCTATGGCCGCGCCGATGGCAAGGTGGGCATCGCCCTGCTGAGCAACGGCCAGCCGGTGCGTCAATCCAAGGTGGCCGACCCGCGCGGCGCCACCGAACTGGATCGGATGGTGGACGTCGATGCCAGCCCGCTGATTGCCGGTGATGAGCTCTACGCCATCGCCTACAACGGCCAGTTGATGGCGCGCAAGCTGATGAGCGGCGACGAAGTGTGGAAGCGCAAGTATTCCGGTTATCGCGACATGGCGGTGACCGGCAATGCCATCGTGCTGACCGACAGCCGCAGCCATCTGTTTGCGGTCGATCGCCGCAACGGTCTCGAGCTGTGGTCCAACACCCAGCTGGAAAACCGCACCGTGACCGCCCCCGTCATCCTGGGTGACTATGTGGTGGTCGGCGATGTGGAAGGTTACCTGTATTGGCTGGACCGTACCGACGGGACCATCAAGGCCATGCAGCAGCTCGACAGCAGTGGTCTCTATGCCGCTCCGCTGGTGGAGGGTGACACCCTGTATGTGCAGAGCCGTGACGGCAAGTTGTACGCCCTCAAGCGTCCTTGATCGTCCGATAATGTGAATATCCGGCTCCTGGTCTTCGGACCCGGAGCCTTTGTCGTCTTGAGAATGAGGCTTTTATGACTCCTGTAGTTGCCCTGGTGGGCCGCCCCAACGTGGGGAAATCCACCCTGTTTAACCGCCTGACCCGTACCCGGGATGCCCTGGTTGCCGACTTCCCCGGCCTGACCCGGGACCGCAAATATGGCCAGGCGAAGCTGGGCGAGCTGGAATTTATCGTGGTCGATACCGGCGGTATCGATGGCACCGAGGAGGGGATCGAGCTGAAGATGGCCGAGCAGTCCCTGCTGGCCATCGAAGAGGCCGATGTGGTGCTCTTCATGGTGGATGCCCGTGCCGGTCTCACCGCGGCGGATCAGGCCATCGCCGAGCACCTGCGCAAGACCCACAAGAAGGTGTTTCTGGTGGCCAACAAGACCGACGGCATCGACGGTGACTCCGCGGTGTCCGAGTTCTACGGTCTGGCCCTGGGCGAGGTCTACCAGATGGCGGCCGCCCACGGCCGTGGCGTACTGAGCCTGCTGGAGCTGGCCCTGGCCCCCCACCTCGAGACCCTGGTCGGCTCTGCCACCGAGGCACAAGAGGAAGAGGAGCTGGAGGAGTTCGACGAAGAGGCCCTGCTGCGCATGGTGGCTGCCGGTGAGCTCGACACCCGGGAAGACACCAAGGAGACGCCGTTCGCCGACCTGCCCATCAAATTTGCTATCGTCGGTCGTCCCAACGTCGGCAAGTCGACCCTGACCAACCGCATGCTGGGTGAAGATCGGGTCATCGTCTACGACATGCCGGGTACCACCCGCGACTCCGTCTACATCCCCATGGAGCGCGACGATCAGAAATACGTGGTCATCGACACCGCCGGCGTGCGTCGCCGTGGCAAGGTGCACGAGACGGTGGAGAAGTTCTCCGTCATCAAGACGCTCAAGGCGATTGAAGATGCCAACGTCTGCCTGCTGGTCATTGACGCCCGGGAGACCATCACGGATCAGGACTTGAGCATCCTCGGCTTCGTGCTCAACAGCGGCCGCTCCGTGGTACTGGTGGTCAACAAGTGGGACGGCCTGGATCAGAAGGTGAAAGAGGACGTCAAGAACGAGCTGGACAGACGTCTGGGCTTCATCGACTTCGCCCGGGTGCACTTCATCTCCGCCCTGCACGGCAGTGGCGTCGGTCACCTGTTCGAATCCATCAACGAGGCTTACGAGTCCGCGACTCGCCGCACCAGCACCGCTATGCTGACCCGCATCATGCAGATGGCCCAGGAAGATCACCAGCCGCCCATGGTGAACGGTCGCCGGGTCAAGCTGAAGTATGCCCACGCCGGTGGTTACAACCCGCCGCGTATCGTGATCCACGGCAACCAGTTGAATGACCTGCCGGACTCCTACAAGCGCTACCTCATCAACTACTTCCGCAAGTCGTTGAAGATCATGGGGACGCCGATCCGGGTGGAGTTCCAGGAGTCGGTCAACCCGTTCGAGGGCAAGAAGAACACCCTGACCCTGAGCCAGGAACGCCAGCGCAAGCGTCTGCTCAAGGCCAAAGCGAAGAAATAAAGCCCTGCGGCTGCCCTTACCGGTAGCCGTTTTTCTTGATGGCCCTCCTCAAGGCAGGCAAACCGGGGGAGGGGCTGCGAGTGACGCCGGTGCACAGTGACCTAAAGAGGAGTCGAGAAGAGAATGAACACGCTGACCTGCCCTGCCTGTCAGGGCGAACTGGACAGCCGCAGCCGCGAGACGACGTGTGGCCAGTGTCAGGCCCGTTATCGCATCCGGGCCCTGTGTCCTGCCTGCGGGCAGGAGCTGGAGCGGCTTCGGGCTTGCGGCGCGGTGGATTATTTTTGCAACCACTGCAACACCCTGGTCTCCAAGCGCACCGTTCTGTTTGAGGCGCAGCCTGACAAGGCATAAAAAAACCCGGCTGATGCCGGGTTTATACTGTGTGCTCCGCTATCAGCAGCGTGAAGGAGCGGTTTCTGTGCCAGATCTTGCGTTTCATGTCGGCCAGCTTGAGCTTGCGTCTCGGGCTCCAGGCACATTTGGTTTTTCGGGCCAACATGGCTCTTCTGCGTGCTCGCATCCTGTTCTCCTCCCTGGTCTTGCGTGGGGCCGAAAGGGCCCTTGGCAGGAACTGCAACGCAATGAATACATTGCAATAAGTTCGCTCCAGCGCCCCTCGTATACCCAAGGATGGTAACAGAGAACAGGGCAGGAAAACACACCCCCGGCGAGGCTAGGGGGTGATGATCTGTTTGACCACTTCGGCGATGATGGCCGGACGCTGCGCCGGCACGTCCGGCTCGCTGCTGTCGTCCTCGTCCAGCTCCTCCCGACGATGGGCCTTCTGCTGTTCGTTGTCGAGCCAGAGCAGGCTCTGGTAGTACTGGCGCACGTTGTTGACATAGTTGCGCGCCTCGCCGCCACGGGCATAGCCATAGCGCACCTTGCGATGCCAGCGTGACTGCTGCAACAGGGGCAGCACCTCTTTCACGTCGCTCCAGGCGTCCGGGTTCTTGCCCAGCTCCTTGGTCAGGCGGCGGGCATCCATCATGTGGCCGTAGCCGATGTTGTAGGCGGTGAGGGCAAACCACACTTTCTCGTCCGCCGGGACCGAGTCGGGCACCTTCGCCATCATCTCCTGCAGGTAGCGGGCGCCCCCCTTGATGCTCTCTTCCGGGTGGGTGCGATCGTTTACCCCCATCGCCTTGGCGGTCGGGCCGGTGAGCATCATCATGCCGCGCACCCCGGTGTAGGAGCGAGCCTGGGGATCCCAGTGGGATTCCTGATAGCTGATGGCGGCCAGCAGCCGCCAGTCGATATCCTTGGCGTGGGTCTGGAACAGCGCCTGGTACTTGGGCAGCAGGCTCTTGGCCCGTTGCAAGAAGGTTCGGGTGTCGACGAAGTCGAAGTTCTGTACGTGGCCGAAGTACTTCTCGTCGAGCTTGGCGATGGCGCCATCCATGAAGCGCTGACCGAAGAAGTCGATGATGCTGGCGTAGAGGCTGTCGTCGGGCAGCTTGGTCATGGCCCAGGCCACGGTCTGCTTGCTGGCGAGGGTCAAGCCTTCGGTGAGTTCGGGGTAGTAGCGCTGGGTACGGGCCAGTATGGTGTCCTGCACCACCGTGTAGTCCACCTTGCCGTCGGCCACCTGCTTGAGCAGCTCTTCCACGTCCGCATCCCGATTGGTGCTCCACTTCAGGTTGGGGTACTGCTTGGCCAGCTCCTTCATCAGGTCCTCGCCGGTAGAGCCCGCCGGCACCACTATGTTGCCCTTGATGTCACCGAGGTTCTTGGGCCTGGAGGAGCCGTTGCGATAGACCAGCTTGGGGGAGACCTGGTAGAAGCCAGGGCCGAAGCGGAACAGCTTGCGCCGCTCCGGGGTCACGACGATGGCGGCGGCGGCGAGATCCAGCTTGCCCTTTTGCAGTTGCTCGACCAGCTCGGCGGTGCTGTAGGCCGGTACTATGGTCAGCTTGACCCCCAGCCAGTCGGCGTAAAGCTGCGCCAGCTCGTAGTCGAACCCCAGTGCGGTGTCGTCACGCTGGTAATAGGAAGTGGGGCCATAGAGGGTGCCAACCCGGATCTCGCCTCGCTGGCGGATCTGCTCCAGTTGGCTGGAGGGGTGATAGAAGTCGCAACCGGCCAGGGCCAGCGTCAACATCATCCCGATGAACAGTCGAAAAATGCAGCGCAAGTAGGTGAGTACCCTTGTTGAAAAAATCGGCATTTGTCAAAAAAGAGGCACCTTTATACCAGAGAGTATGAAGGGAGTCACACCGCGCGAGATGAGAAAAACGTTTGTTCAGGATGGGCCTGATCCCTATAATACGCGCGTCTCAAATCCCCCCACACTCTAAAACTTGGTGAGAAAGGTATATGGAAATCTTGCGTGGTGCCCCAGCACTGTCTGAGTTTCGTGTCCACAAGCTGCTGCAGAGCTGCGCACAGAGAGGAGTAGAGATAGCAAGCGTCTATGCGGAATACGTGCATTTTGCCGAGCTGACGAGCCCGCTGTCGCCCCCCGAGCGAGCGACCTTGGGCCAGCTTCTGCGCTACGGCCCGACCATCCCGGAACACACCCCCAGCGGTCAGCTGTTCCTCGTTACCCCCCGCCCCGGCACTATCTCCCCCTGGTCTTCCAAAGCAACCGACATCGCCCACAACTGCGGCCTGAAACAGGTCAAGCGGCTGGAGCGCGGCATTGCCTATTACGTGCAGGCCAAGGGTGAGCTGAGCGTGGCCCAGCGTAGCGAGATCGTGGCCCTGCTGCACGATCGCATGATGGAAGTGGTCTTTGCCGAGATGAACGAGGCCGCCGCCCTGTTTGCTCACCACGAGCCGCGCCCCTTTACCCAGGTAGATGTGCTGGGTGGTGGTCGCGCCGCCCTGGAAGAGGCCAACGTGACCCTGGGTCTGGCCCTGGCCGATGACGAAATAGATTACCTGGTGACCAACTTCACCCGGCTGGGTCGCAATCCCAACGACATCGAGCTCTACATGTTTGCCCAGGCGAACTCCGAGCATTGCCGTCACAAGATCTTCAACGCCGACTGGACCATAGACGGCGAACAGCAGCCCAAGTCGCTGTTCAAGATGATCAAGAACACCTTCGAGCAGACGCCGGATCATGTCCTGTCTGCCTACAAAGACAACGCCGCGGTGATGGAAGGCAGCCAGGGTGGCCGCTTCTTCCCGAGCCCCGCCAACGGTGAGTACCAGTATCACCAGGAGCGTGTCGACATCCTGATGAAGGTGGAGACCCACAACCACCCTACCGCCATCTCTCCCTTCCCGGGGGCCGCCACCGGCTCCGGCGGCGAAATCCGCGACGAGGGTGCGACAGGCCGTGGCGCCAAGCCCAAGGCGGGCCTGGTGGGCTTCTCCGTCTCCAACCTGCGCATCCCCGGTTTCGAGCAGCCCTGGGAGCAGGACTTCGGCAAGCCGAGCCGCATCGTCAGCGCCTTTGACATCATGCAGGAAGGGCCCCTTGGCGGCGCCGCCTTCAACAACGAATTCGGTCGCCCTGCCATCCTGGGTTACTTCCGTACCTTCGAAGAGCAGGTGCCGAGCCACAACGGCGTCGAGGTGCGCGGCTACCACAAGCCCATCATGCTGGCAGGTGGTATCGGCAACATCCGCAGCGAGCACGTTCAGAAAGGGGAGATCCCGGTGGGGGCGGCCCTCATCGTGCTGGGTGGTCCGGCCATGAACATCGGCCTGGGTGGCGGCGCAGCCTCCTCCATGGCGTCCGGTCAGTCTGCCGAAGATCTCGACTTCGCCTCCGTGCAGCGTGACAACCCCGAGATGGAGCGTCGCTGCCAGGAAGTGATCGACCGCTGCTGGCAACTGGGGGACGACAACCCCATCGTCTTCATCCACGACGTGGGCGCCGGTGGTCTCTCCAACGCCATGCCGGAGCTGGTGAGCGACGGGGATCGCGGTGGTCGCTTCGACTTGCGTGCCATTCCGAACGACGAGCCGGGCATGAGCCCGCTGGAAGTCTGGTGCAACGAATCCCAGGAGCGTTATGTGCTGGCCGTGGCCCAGGACAAGCTGCCTCTGTTCAAGGCCTTGTGCGAGCGCGAACGTGCCCCCTATGCCGTCATCGGCACCGCCACCGAAGAGAAGCATCTCACTCTCTCTGATGATCACTTTGACAACCAGCCCATCGATCTGCCGCTGGACGTGCTGCTTGGCAAGGCGCCCAAGATGCACCGCGACGTGCAGAGCCTGCCTGCCCAGGGCAAGGCGCTGCAACTGGACGGCATCACCCTCAGCGACGCCGCCGAGCGCGTGCTGCGCCTGCCGACCGTGGCGGAGAAGTCCTTCCTCATCACCATCGGCGATCGCACCGTAACAGGCCTCGTCAACCGCGACCAGATGGTCGGCCCCTGGCAGATCCCGGTGGCTGACTGCGCCGTTACCGCCGCGACCTACGACAGCTACCACGGTGAAGCCATGTCCATGGGCGAGCGCACCCCGGTGGCGCTGCTCTCTCATGCCGCCTCCGCCCGCATGGCGGTGGCCGAGGCCCTGACCAACCTGGCACCGGCCAATATCGGCTCTCTCAAGCGGGTCAAGCTCTCCGCCAACTGGATGTCTGCCGCCGGCCACCCGGGGGAAGATGCGGGTCTCTACGAAGCCGTGAAAGCGGTGGGCGAAGAGCTCTGCCCGGCCCTTGGCATCACCATCCCGGTGGGCAAGGACTCCATGTCCATGAAGACCCGCTGGCAGCAGGACGGCGAGGAGCGCAGCGTGACCTCGCCGCTCTCCCTGCTCATCTCCGCGTTTGCCCGGGTCGAGGACGTGCGCAATACCGTGACCCCGCAACTGCGCACCGATCTCGGTGAGACCGACCTTATCCTCATCGACCTTGGCAACGGCAAGCAGCGCCTTGGTGCCTCGGCCCTGGCCCAGGTTTATCGCCAGCTTGGGCAAAGCGCCCCGGATCTGGACAACCCGGTCCAGCTAAAAGGCTTCTTCAACGCCATCCAGGCGCTGGTGGCGGATCGCAAGCTGATTGCCTACCACGACCGCTCCGACGGCGGCCTCTTCGTCACCCTGACCGAGATGGCGTTTGCCGGTCACTGCGGCCTCGACATCCAGCTCGATCGCGTGGGTGGCGACCTGCTGCCGGCCCTGTTCAACGAGGAGCTGGGGGCCGTCATCCAGGTTCGTCGCGAAGACAAGGAAGCGGTGCTGACCCTGCTGGCCGGTCACGGTCTGGCAGCCTGCTCCCATGTGCTGGGCACGGTGCGCGAAGACGACCTCATCCTGTTCCAGCGTGCCGGCAGCGAGGTGTATCGCGCCAGCCGCACCGCCCTTCGCACCATCTGGGGCGAGACCAGCTGGCAGATGCAGCGCCTGCGTGACAACCCGGAGTGCGCCGATCAGGAGCATGCCGCCCGCCAGGACGCCACCGATCCGGGTCTGCAGGCCAGGCTCACCTACAACCCGTCCGACGACGTGGCCGCGCCCTATATCGCTCGCGGGGTTTCTCCCCGTCTGGCGGTGCTGCGCGAGCAGGGGGTCAACTCCCACGTGGAGATGGCGGCCGCCTTTGACCGCGCCGGCTTCACCGCTGTCGACGTGCACATGAGCGACATCCTCGAGGGGCGCATCAAGCTGGAAGATTTCCAGACCCTGGTGGCCTGTGGCGGCTTCTCCTACGGCGACGTGCTGGGTGCTGGGGAAGGCTGGGCCAAGTCCATCCTGTTCAACGACAACGCCCGTGAGCAGTTCCAGCGCTTCTTCGAGCGCGGCGATACCCTCTCCCTGGGGGTGTGCAACGGCTGCCAGATGATGTCCAACCTGCGCGACCTCATCCCGGGGGCCGATCTCTGGCCGCGCTTCGTGCGCAACCGCTCCGAGCGCTTCGAGGCGCGCTTCAGCCTGGTGAAAGTGCAGGACTCCCCGTCCGCCTTCTTCGCCGGGATGGCTGGCTCCGTGATGCCGATTGCCGTCTCCCACGGGGAAGGGCGCGTGGAAGTGCGCGATGCCGCTCACCTGGCTGCGCTGCAACAGAGCGGTCTGGTGGGGCTGCGTTTCGTGGACAACCGCGGCAACGTCACCGTGCAATACCCGGCCAACCCCAATGGCTCCCCTGACGGTATCACCGCGGTGACCAGTGCGGACGGCCGCGCCACCATCATGATGCCGCACCCGGAGCGGGTGTTCCGCACCGTGGCCAACTCCTGGCACCCGGACAACTGGGGAGAGGATGGCGCCTGGATGCGCATGTTCCGCAATGCTCGGGTTCGCCTGGGTTAAGCGCCAGCAAGAAACCAAAAACCGGCCCCAGTGGCCGGTTTTTTTATGGGCATGTGTCTGAGAATGGGGAGGGCAGGAGGAGGCGAGCACGATGGGGGCAAGGCCATCTTCAGCTCGCTGCTCCGCCAGCTGCTTGCTGGAGGATATGGCATGGATTGAGAGGACCGATCTGGTATCGTCTGCCAGACGGGCAAGCCGGACCGGGCCTTGGCGGACATAAAAAACCGGCCACGGAGGCCGGTTTCGCTGTGTGAACTGTGAACCTGAGGCTAGCGCAGCACCACGTGCTGGAAGCCCTGTACCAGACTGATGACGGGCTGGGGGTAGATGCCGAGCAATACCACCAGAATGGCTGAGAGCAGCACCACCAGGCCCCCGGAGGAGAAGGCCCAGTCGGCCCTGGCATCGCGCAGTTGCATGCCGGGTTCACGCAGGTAGAGGGTGACCATGACCCGCAGGTAGTAGTAGAGCCCCAGGGCACTGCCGAGCACGATGGCGCCACTGAGCCACCACAGCTTGGCATCGACGGTGACGCCGATGAGGTAGAACTTGCCGATGAAGCCCAGCGTCATGGGGATACCGGCCAGCGAGAGCATCATCACCGTCATCACCGCCGTCAGATAGGGGCGCTTCCAGAACAGACCGCGATAGCTGTGCAGGGAGTCCGCATCCTTGCCGCGATAGGGGCTGGACATCATGCTGATGACGCCGAAGGCCCCCAGGCTGGTGAACAGGTACATCAGCAGGTAGACACCCGCCGCTTCCACCGGCATCTCGCCGAGGCGGCTTGCCACCACCACCGCCAGCAGATAGCCGAAGTGGGAGATGGAGGAGTAACCCATCATCCGCTTGATGTTGGTCTGGATCAGCGCCAGGAGGTTGCCGACCACGATGGAGACGACCGCCATGGCCGCCAGCAGCCAGTGGATCATGGGATCCGAGGTGGCGGGTACTGCCAGGTAGAAGCGCAGCAGCACGCAGAACACGGCTATCTTGCTGACGGTGGCGAGGAAGGTGGCCACCGGTGCCGGCGCCCCTTCATAGACGTCCGGGGTCCAGAGGTGGAAGGGGGCGAGGGACAGCTTGAACGCAAAGCCGACCAGCATCAGGCCAAAGCCCCCCATCAGCAGCGGATGGTGAGCCGGGCTCTGGGCCAGGGTCACACCGAGATCGCTGAAGCTCAGGCTTCCGGCCTGGGCGTAGAGCAGTGCCATGCCGAACAGCAGGAAGGCGGTGGCACTGGCGGAGAGCACCATGTACTTGATGCTGGCTTCCAGCGAGCGCCGCTCGCGATAGGCATACCCCACCAGACCGAACATGGGCAGGGTCAGCATCTCGATCCCGATGAAGAGCGAGGCGAGGTGACGGGAGGCCGCCAGCACCAGACCACCGGCGGTGGCGATGAGCAGCAGCAGGTAGAACTCTTCCCGGTTGTCCGGATAGCCCTTGAGCCAGGTGCGACCGAAGGTGCAGGTGGCCAGGGCCCCGATGAGCACCAGCCCCATGTAGAAGACCGCGTAAGCGTCCACTTGCAGCAGGGGAGTGACCCCCTGATCCCCCTGGGCCATCACGATGGGCAGGGAGAAGAGCGCGAGGTTGAGGCCGATGATGGTGACCACGAAGGCGGTGTCGTCACAGCGCTTCCAGGCGATGGCCAGCATCAGGGCCACCATGGCCCCCGTGGTCAGCAACAGGGGCAGCAGGGCCAGCAGTTGAGAAACAGTAAACGTCATGACAGTGCTCCCGACATGGACAAGGAAGGCGAAAGAGAAAGCATCATTGCAGCGCCCCCGTGCCCGGCAGCGCGTACCAGTGCAGCACGCTCAGGAGGCTGCTGCTGGCGGTGTCGAGCACCGGCTGGGGATAGAGACCGAGCAGCACCAAGAGGCCGGCGATGGTCAGCATCATGGTCAGTTCCCGGGTATCCAGCCCCTTGAGCATGCTCTCCTCCCGGGGCGTCCCGAAGCAGGCCCGTTGCAGCATGATGAGGGAGTAGACCGAGGCCAGCACCAGCCCGAAGGTGGCGATGACGGTGATGACGGGGGCCACCTGGAAGCTGCCGATGAGGATCAGGAACTCGCCGACGAAGTTGCCGGTCCCCGGCATCCCGAGGGATGCGACGGAGAAGAACAGCATCACGCCGGGCAGGTAGCGAAACCGTCCCCAGAGACCGCCCATCTGGCGCAGATCCCGGGTGTGCAGGCGCTCGTAGAGCTGGCCGCACAGGATGAAGAGGCCGGCGGCCGAGAGCCCGTGGGCAATCATCTGTACCACAGCCCCTTGCAGGGCGAGCTCGCTGCCGGAGTAAATGGCGATCATCACGAAGCCCATGTGGGAGATGCTGGTGTAGGCAACCAGCCGCTTGATATCGGTCTGGGCAAAGGCCAGCAGGGCGCCATAGACGATGCCGATGAGGCCGAGCACCATGGCGTAGGGGGCAAACTCGGCGGACGCCTCGGGGAAAAGCGGCAGAGTGAAGCGCAGCAGGCCGTAGGCCGCGGTTTTCAGCAAGATGCCCGCCAAGTCCACGGAGCCTGCGGTGGGCGCCTGGCTGTGGGCATCAGGGAGCCAGCCATGGAGCGGCACCAGGGGCATCTTGACCGCGAAGGCGATGAAGAAGCCCAGCATCAACAGCCATTGTACCGTGCTGCTCATGGGGGTGTTGAGCAGTTCCTGATAGTTGAAGGTGAAGACACCGGTGGCGGCATGGTGGGTCAGTACCAGGCCCAGGATGGCCACCAGCATGATGAGGCCGCTCGCCTGGGTGTAGATGAAGAACTTGGTGGCGGCGTTGATGCGCGACTTGCCATCGGTGACCGAGTGGCCCCAGAGCGCGATCAGGAAGTACATCGGCACCAGCATCATCTCCCAGAAGAAGAAGAAGAGGAACAGATCCACCGCCATGAAGACGCCGAGCACGCCCCCCAGGATCCACAGCAGGTTGAGGTGGAAGAAGCCGATGCGCTGGACGATCTCCTTCCAGGAACAGAGGATGGCCAGCACGCCGATGAAGCTGGTGAGGATCACCATCAGGAGCGACAGCCCGTCCACGGCAAGGTGCAGGGAGATGCCGAAGCGGGGGATCCAGGGTTGTTGCCACTCGGCTGCCCAGACGGGGAGGCCGGGGTTGGCGAGGGTGAAGTCACCACCGAGCCAGATGGCGCTGGAGAGCACCAGACAGGCGCTCATGGAGGCGAGGGCCACCCAGCGGACAAACTGTCCGCCGAGCCGCTCCATCTGCCAGCAGAGCAAGCCGCCGATGAAGGGAATTAGCAAGATCCAGAGTAAGGTCACGATATCAGCTCTCATCTAGGTTCTAGTCGGGCAAGCGCTGAGCCTGCCACACAATATTGGGCTCATGGATCAGCCGAGCAGCAGCAGGCCCAGGATCAGGGCGGCGCCCATCCCCATGGAGGCTGCGTACCAGCGCAACTTGCCGGAGACGGTCCAGGCCAGCAGCTGATGCCCGCCCTGGGCCAGCACGGCGGGCAGGTTCATCATCCTGTCCAGCGGATCCTTGCCGAGCAGGCGAGTCGCCAGCAGGTAGGGCTTGACCCAAATCAGGTCATAAAGCCAGTCAAAGCCCCAGGCATTGAACCAGAGGGTGGACAGAGCCCGCCCCGGTGCACTCTCGGCGATCCCCTTCGCCAGGCGACGTTCGCCGAGGAAGAGGAAGGCGGCCAGCGCAATGCCTGCCACGGCGATGACGCCGGAGAGGATCTCGAGGCCATGGCGTCCCTCTTCGATGTGATCTCCCGGGCCGGCCGGCAGCACTCCTGCCAGCGGTGGCACGATGAGGGCGCCGACTCCGGTGGAGAGCACCAGCAGCACCAGCAGTGGCAAATGGTGGGCAAGGCCCTGTCCGGCGTGAGCCTGGGTCTGCTCCTTGCCGTGGAAGGCGATGAAGATGAGGCGGAAGGTGTAGAGGGAGGTGAGGAAGGCACCACCCAGACCGGCCCACAGCAGGGCGCTCTGGCCACTGGCCTGCACCTGCCAGAGGATGGCGTCTTTACTGTAGAAACCGGCGGTCACCAGTGGCAGCGCGGCCAGGGCCGAGCCCCCCACCAGGAAGCAGGCGTAGACCAGCGGCAGCGATTTGCGCAGGCCTCCCATCTTGAAGATGTTCTGCTCGTGGTGGGTCGCAACGATGACGGCCCCGGCGGAGAGGAACAAGAGCGCCTTGAAGAAGGCGTGGGTCATCAGGTGGAAGATGGCCCCTTCCCAGGCACCGACCCCCAGGGCCAGGAACATGTAGCCTATCTGGCTCATGGTGGAGTAAGCCAGGATCCGCTTGATGTCGGTCTGCACCAGGGCGGCAAAACCGGCCAGCACCAGGGTGATGGCACCGACCAGCGCCACCAGATGGAGGATCTCGGGAGCCAGCAGGAAGAGGCCGTGGGTGCGGGCGATGAGGTAGACACCGGCGGTCACCATGGTGGCCGCGTGGATCAGCGCCGAGACCGGGGTCGGGCCCGCCATGGCGTCCGCCAGCCAGGTCTGCAGCGGCAGCTGGGCGGATTTGCCGACCGCGCCGCCGAGCAGCATCAGGCAGGCGAACGACAGGGCAGGGGAGCCTTCTGCGAACATCGCGGGGGCGCGCACCAGCAGCTCGTGAATGTTGAGGGTGCCGAGCTCGCGATAGAGCACGAAGAGCCCGATGGCGAGGAAGACGTCGCCGACCCGGGTCACCACGAACGCCTTGAGGGCGGCGGCGCCGTTGTTGCGATCCTTGTAGTAGAAGCCGATCAGCAGGTAGCTGCACAGCCCCACCCCTTCCCAGCCCAGGTAGACGAACAGCAGGTCATCGGCCAGCACCAGGAACAGCATGCTGGCGATGAAGAGGTTGGTGTAGGTGAAGAAGCGTGAATACCCCTCTTCCCCGCGCATGTACCAGGAGGCGAACAGGTGGATGAAGAAGCCCACCCCGGTCACTACCCCCAGCATGGTCAGCGACAGCCCGTCCAGGGAGAGACGGAAGGCGGGCTGGAACTCGCCCACCGTCATCCACTGCCACAGGGTCTGGGTATAGACGCCGCCTTCCGGCATGGTATTGAGGAAATCGATGCCGACCCACAGGGTAGTGAGGGCCGAGAGACCGATGCTGCCGACACCGATGAGCGCCGAGGTGCGCTCGCCGAGGCGGCCGAGGGAGAAGGCCAGCAGCAGCCATCCCAGCAGCGGGAACAGGAAAGTCAGATATAGGAGGCTCATCCGCGCATCTCGCTCACAGTGTCCACGTTCAGGGTGTGGTAACGACGATAGAGCAGCAGTAACAGGGCGAGGCCGATACTGGCCTCCGCTGCCGCCAGAGAAATCACCAGTATGTACATGATCTGGCCGTCGGCCTGGGCCCAGCGGCTACCCGCCACCACGAACGCCAGGGCGGACGCGTTCATCATGATTTCGATACTCATGAGGATAAACAACAGGTTGCGGCGTATCAGCAGGCCGCACAGGCCGATGGCAAACAAAATAGCCGCCAGCAGGAGGCCGTGCTCCATGGGAATTCCACTCATCGCCATGCTCCTTGTGCTTGCTGGATGGAAAGGGGGCGGGCTGCCGGCAGCGAGCCATGCATCACCACGGGGATGTCGCTCATTGCTGACCTCCTTCCTGTGTGGTGCGAGGTACGGAGAGCACTTCCCCGCTCTTGTCCTCGCGGCCCAGGTGATAGGCGGTGACCAGACCCGCCAGCAGCAAGATGGAGGCGAGCTCCACCGCCAGCACATAGGGGCCGAACAGGGCGATACCGACTTCCTTGGCGCTGACCTCGGTCAGACCCAGTTCACCGCCGGTCACGCCGAGAATGCCGTGGGCCAGAAAGCCCAGCAAAATGAGGGAGAGCAGGGCCGGGCCACCCCAGGTCATGGGGGTGAGCCACTTCTTCTCCTGATCCTGGGCGCTCCCCAGGTTCAGCATCATCACCACGAACACGAACAGCACCATGATGGCGCCGGCGTAGACGATCACCTGCAGGGCCCCCGCAAAGGCGGCGCCCAGGCAGAAGAAGATCATGGCCACGGCGATGAGGGAGATGATGAGATTGAGCAGCGCATGCATGGGGTTGCTGGTGCTGATCACCCGCAGCGTACTGTAAACGGCGACCAGGGCCGCGGCATAGAATGCCAGTTCCATGATTGACTCCTAGGGCAGCAGGCTCTTGACATCGATGGGCTTGGCTTCGTTCTCGGCATCCCCTTTGGGTTTGCCGTCGATGGCCATCCCGCTCATGCGGTAGAAGTTGTAGTCCGGGTATTTGCCGGGGCCGCTTATCAGCAGATCTTCCTTCTCGTACACCAGATCCTGGCGACGATACTCCCCCATCTCGAAATCCGGCGTCAGCTGGATGGCGGTGGTGGGGCAGGCCTCCTCGCACAGGCCGCAGAAGATGCAACGGGAGAAGTTGATGCGAAAGAACTCCGGGTACCAGCGGCCATCTTCCCGCTCCGACTTCTGCAAGGAGATGCAACCGACCGGGCAGGCAACAGCACACAGGTTGCACGCCACGCAGCGTTCGTCGCCGTCAGGATCCCGGGTCAGTACGATGCGACCGCGAAAGCGGGGGGCGGCGTAGACCTGCTGCTCCGGGTAGCTCAGGGTTTCACGGGGGCGCCAGGCATGGGAGAAGACCATCCCAAGACTGCGCAACTGGGTGCCAACACCCTTGATAATACTCGTAATTTTCATTGGTGCCTCACTGCACATTTATCAGCACTGGCGTCTGGGCGTTTCCTTGCCGCAGACGGCCGAATCATCGTCATGTCCATCTCGTTTTGCTCACGCATTCATCAGCACCACGGCAGCGGTGACCAGCATGTTGAGCAGGGTCAGGGGCAGGCACACTTTCCAGCCAAAGGACATCACCTGGTCGAAGCGCGGGCGGGGCAGGGAGGCCCGCAGCAGGATGAAGAACACCATGAAACAGGCTGTCTTCAGGGCGAACCAGATGAAGGGCGGCAGCCAGGGGCCGTGCCAGCCACCGAAGAAGAGGGTCACGATGAGCGAAGAGATCAGCACGATGCCGATGTACTCCCCCACGAAGAAGAGACCCCACTTCATGCCCGCGTACTCGATGTGATAGCCGTCGGCGAGCTCCTGCTCGGCCTCCGGCTGGTCAAACGGGTGGCGGTGGGTGACGGCGACCCCGGCAAACAGGAAGGTGACGAAGCCCAGGATCTGGGGGATCACGTTCCACATGCCGGCCTGGGCCTCGACGATGTCACGCAGGTTGAAGCTGCCGGTCTGGATGACGATGCCCATGAGCGAGAGGCCAAGGAACACCTCGTAGGAGAGGGTCTGGGCCGAGGCGCGCAGGCTGCCGAGCAGGGAGTACTTGTTGTTGCTCGACCAGCCTGCGAAGAGCACGGCATAGACCGCCAGCCCGGCGATCGCCAGGATATAGAGCAGCCCCACGTTGAAATCCGCCACGCCCCAGGTGGGGGTGATGGGCACCACCGCAAACGCCAGGATGAAGGCGGTGAAGGCGATGATGGGGGCCAGCACGAAGATCCGGCGATCCGCAAAGGGCGGGATCCAGTCCTCCTTGAAGAACATCTTGACCATGTCGGCGGCCAGTTGCAGCAGGCCGAAGGGGCCAACCCGGTTGGGGCCGTAACGGTCCTGCCACAGTGCCAGCAGGCGGCGCTCGATGAAGCTCATGAAGGCGCCGGCCCCCACGATCCCCACGAGCACGACCAGGGCCTTGCCAACCTCGATCAGCAGATCCATCAGAGAGTCGCTCATGCGATGACCTCCTGAAGGTTATCGATCAGGGCGTGGTGCAGGGCGGTCGGCAGGCCGTTCACCCCGAGTGGCAACCCTGCCAGGCCCGGAGCCAGCGCATCGCTCAGGCGCAGACGCAGGCGCCAGTGGTTGCCACCCCAGGAGAAGGCCACCAGTGCGTCAGGGGACAGTGCCAGGCGCGCGGCATCCGCCGGGTTCAGTACCAGGGTGGGTTCCCCCATGCGAGCCTGGATGACCGGGCTTCTGGCGGAGAGCTCCTCGCCACCGAACAGCTGGTCATAGCTCACCACCTGCAGGGATGCGGCGGGCTGGAAGGGGGCCGGGATGGTGCCAAACCAGCCCAGGTTGCCTTCGCCCGGTTCCAGCAGGCGGCGACCGGGATCCCCAGCACGCAGGTTGCCACCCACCTCGTCCTGGAACTTGTTCCAGGCGGAGGGGGAGTTCCAGCCCGGTGCCCAGGCAAACGGTACCTGGGAGAGGGGCTGGCGGGCACCGGCGTAGCCTTCCATGGAGAAGGCGAACGGCGAATCGGGATCCTGGGCGACTCTGGGCTCGCTCACGTTCTGGTTCGCCAGCATGGAGGTGCGACCACTGTAGCGGTGCGGCTCCCGGGCGAGCTTCATGCCGCGAATGCGCAGGCCGGCGTTGGGTGCAGCTTCACCCATGGTGGTGAGCAGCGGGGCGTTGGCGGCGCAATCGCGACTCACATCGTCGAAGGTGTTCCAGCGAACCGAACGCGGTTGCTGGCTCCCTTGCAGGGCATCCAGCCAGCGCCAGCTCTCGCGCACCTGGATATCGGCGTTGTAGAAGGCGGGAGCATAGACCTGGAAGAAGCGCTGGGCGCGGCCTTCCATGTTGACCAGGGTGCCATCGCCTTCTGCAAAACTGGCGGCAGGCAGCACCAAATCCGCCTTCTTCGCGGTGGCCGTCTCCTGATGGTCGATGACCAGCAGGTGTTGCAGGCGATCCAGGGCGGCGTCCACCCGGCTGCGGGGGGCTCGGCGGTAGAGGTCGTTCTCAAGAACGACCAGGGCAAGCCTCTCTTCCCCTTCCATGCGCTCGAGGGCTGCCTCCAGCGGGGCGGCATGCCGGGCCAGCATGGCCAGCCCCAGGCTGTTGGCTTCCTGAGCCACCAGGGCAAGCTCCGCTGCCTGGCCACGGCCCTTGAGGGCGCGGGCGATGTTGCTGGCCGCTTCGATCAGCGCCTCGTTGCGGGCACCATTGCCTGCGATGATGAGGGGCTTTTTGGCGTTGCCAAGCAGGTCGGCCCATTGGGCGGCGAGGGCCTGCTGTTCGGGGGAGAGAGCCGTTGGCGCCGGTGCACTGGCGTCCAGCAGATGAGCGATGGCAAACCCGAGGCGCGCCTGATCCGCGTGGGGGGCGTGCAGGGTGCTGCTCGCCACGTCATCCAGGCGGGTGGCATCCAGACTGGTGATGAGCAAGGGGTAGCGCTGGTTCTGGGCCAGGGTCTGCACGGCGGCGACCTGCCAGAGATCCACCTTCAACTTGCGGGCAATTTCGCGCCCCTTGCCTTTCACTGCCTGGCGCAGGGCCAGGGCGATGCGGGCGGCGGTTTGGGTGACATCTTCCCCGAGCACCAGCACGGCGTCGGCTTCTTCCATGTCGCGCAGGCTGGGAGTGCGCACGCCACCGTGCTCCAGAATGTCCAGCATCTTCTGCAGGCATTTCCATTCGCTCTGCTCGACCCCGGAGTAGAAGTTGGCGGCCCCCACCAGTTCGCGCAGGGCGAAGTTGCTCTCCAAGGAGGCGCGGGGTGAGCCGATGCCGATGACGCCGCTGGCGGTGCGCAGCGCATCCACGGCCCGGTTCAGGGCGCCATCCACCGTGATGGCCAGCTTGTCACTGCCATCCTGCAGCAGGGGCTGGCGCGGGCGGTCGGTCAGATTGACGTGGCCGTAGCCGAAGCGGCCGCGATCGCAGAGGAAATAGTGGTTCAGGGCACCGTGGAAACGGTTCTCGATGCGGCGCAGCTCGCCGTAGCGCTCACCCGGGCTGATGTTGCAGCCGACCGAGCACCCCTGGCAGATGCTGGGGGCGAACTGCATGTCCCACTTGCGGTTGTAACGCTCGGAGTGGGTCTTGTCGGTGAAGACGCCGGTGGGGCAGACCTCCACCAGGTTGCCGGAGAATTCGCTCTCCAGAGTGCCATCTTCGACCCGGCCGAAGTAGACGTTGTCATGGGCGCCATAGACCCCGAGATCCTCGCCACCGGCGTAATCCTTGTAATAGCGCACGCAGCGATAGCAGGCGATGCAGCGGTTCATCTCGTGGTTGATGAAGGGGCCCAGATCCTGATTCTGGTGGGTGCGCTTGGTGAAACGGTAGCGGCGGCTGTTGTGGCCCGTCATTACCGTCATGTCCTGCAGGTGGCAGGCACCACCCTCTTCGCACACCGGGCAGTCGTGGGGATGGTTGGTCATCTGCCACTCCACCACCGTCTTGCGAAACTCCTTCGCCTCTTCATCCTCGATGGAGATATAGGTGCCATCGGTGGAAGGGGTCATGCAGGACATGACCAGGCGGCCGCGCTTGTCGTCGGCATTCTGATACTGTTTGACCGCGCACTGGCGGCAGGCACCGACGCTACCCAGCGCCGGGTGCCAGCAAAAATAGGGGACGTCCAGACCCAGCGATAGACAGGCTTGCAGCAGGTTGTCTGCCCCGTCTACCTCGTACTCTTTACCGTCTACATGAATGGTTGCCATACAACTTCCCTGAAACCTGTTTTATGAAATCGGCTATTGCCCGATGCGTCCTGGCGCTTACCAGCGCTCGCCCAGCAGGTTGGGCTGGATACCCTTGAACAGCTTGTGATTGTCATGGGGGGCCTTGACCCCGGCCTCGAACTCGGACCGGAAATACTTCATCGCACTGCCAAGGGGCTCGACGGCGCCGGGGGCATGGGCACAGAAGGTCTTGCCCGGGCCCAGGAAACTGACGAGCTGTTCCAGGGTTGCGAGATCCTCGGGTTGGCCCTCGCCCCGCTCCAGCGCCCGCAGGATCTTGACGCTCCAGGGCAGGCCGTCGCGGCAGGGGGTGCACCAGCCGCAGGATTCGCGGGCAAAGAACTCCTCCATGTTGCGCAGCAGGGAGACCATGTTGATGCTGTCATCCACCGCCATGGCAAGGCCCGTACCCATGCGGGTGCCCACCTTGCCGATGCCGCCAGCGTACATCTGGGCATCCAGGTGCTCGGGCAGCAGGAAGCCGGTGCCGGCGCCGCCCGGTTGCCAGGTTTTCAGGCGATAACCGGGCTTCATGCCGCCGGCGTAGTTTTCGAACAGCTCGCGGGCGGTGATGCCAAAGGGCAGCTCCCACAGGCCGGGATTGTTGACCTTGCCGGAAAAGCCCATCAGCTTGGTGCCGTGATCTTCCGAACCCGGCAGTGCCAACCCCTGATACCAGGCCACACCGTTGCCGATGATGGCGGGCACGTTGCACAGGGTTTCGACGTTGTTGACGCAGGTCGGCTTGCCCCAGACGCCGGAGACGGCGGGGAAGGGGGGTTTGGCCCGCGGGTTGGCGCGCCGTCCTTCCAGGGAGTTGATGAGGGCCGTCTCTTCGCCGCAGATGTAGCGACCTGCGCCGGTGTGGACGAACAGCTCGAAGTCAAAGCCCGAGCCCAGGATGTTCTTGCCAAGGAGCCCCGCGGCCTTGGCCTCTTCCACGGCGCGGCGCAGGTGGATGGCGGCATCCACGTACTCGCCGCGCAGGAAGATGTAGCCGCGATAGGCTTTGAGAGCCCGGGCACTGATGATCATCCCCTCGATCAGCAGGTGGGGCAGCTGCTCCATCAGCATGCGGTCTTTGTAGGTATTGGGTTCCATCTCGTCGGCGTTGCAGAGCAGGTAACGGATGTTCATGCTCTCGTCTTTGGGCATCAGGCCCCACTTCACGCCGGTGGAGAAACCGGCGCCGCCGCGTCCCTTGAGGCCAGCATCCTTGACGGTGCTGACGATGTCATCCGGGCTCATCTGGCCAAGGGCCTTGCGGGCGGCCTCATAGCCCTGTTTTGCCTGATACTCCTCGAGCCAGACCGGCTGGCCGTCGTCCCGCAGGCGCCAGGTGAGAGGGTGGGTCTCGGCGGTGCGGGGGATGCGGTTGGCGGTGCCGAGGGAGGCAAGCGTCTTGCCTGGCTGAATGCTCATGGGTAAGCCTCCAGGGTTTTCAGCAGGCTGACGGCATCGAGTCCGCCATAGGTATCGTCATCGATCATGATGGCCGGCCCCTTGTCGCAGTTGCCGAGGCAGCAGACGGGCAACAGGGTGAAGCGGCCATCCGGGGAGGTCTGACCGGGGGCCAGATTGACGACCTCTTTCAGACCGGCAAGCAACTGCTCGTGGCCGTTGATGTAGCAGACCATGCTGTCGCAGACGCGGATGATGTGACGACCCACCGGCTGGCGGAAGATCTGGCTGTAGAAGGTGGCGACCCCTTCCACGTCGCTGGCGGGGATGCCAAGCTCGGCGCCGATGGCGTGAATGGCGCCGTCAGGCACCCAGCCACGGGCCTGTTGCACTATCTTGAGCGCTTCGATGCTGGCTGCACGGGGATCTTCGTAGTGGTGTTTCTCGTGTTCGATGGCATCGCGCTCAGCCTGGCTCAGGACGAAATCTCCCTGCTGGCTGCTGCATGCCCCTTGCCCTTGTGGGGTCTGGTTATTGTGACACTGACATTGGCTCATGACTTGACCTTTTGTGGCTTGTCCCTTTACTGCGCGTCTTGCCCTTCGCCCCGGCAGCCGGGGCGAGAGGACTCAACGATCCACATCTGACATAACGAAATCGATACTGCCCAGGTAGACGATAAGATCCGACACCATCTGGCCGCGGATCACCGAGGGGATCTGCTGCAGGTGGGCGAAACTCGGGGTGCGGATCCGCGTCCGGTAGCTCATGGTGGATCCGTCGCTGGTCAGGTAATAGCTATTGACCCCCTTGGTCGCCTCTATCATCTGGAAGGACTCGGCGGCCGGCATGACAGGCCCCCAGGAGACTTGCAGGAAGTGGGTGATCAGGGTTTCGATGTCCTGCAGGGTGCGCTCTTTGGGCGGTGGCGTGGTGAGCGGGTGATCCGCCTTGAAGGGGCCCTCAGGCATGTTTTTCATGCACTGCTCGATAATGGACAGGCTCTGGCGGATCTCCTCGATGCGCACGGTGGCGCGGTCGTAGGCGTCCCCGTTGCTGCCCACCGGCACCTCGAACTCGAACTGATCGTAACCGGAATAGGGGCGCCATTTGCGCACGTCAAAGTTGAGCCCCGTGGCCCGCAGACCGCCCCCTGTGGTGCCCCAGGCCAGGGCCTGGGCCGTGTTGTAGGCGGCGACGCCGATGGTGCGGCCCCGCAGTATGCTGTTGCGCATGGCCGCCTTTTCATACTCCATCAACCGCTTGGGCAGCCAGCTCAACAGGTTGTCCTGGATGAGGCGGGTCCAGCCGGCAGGCAGATCGTGGGCCACGCCGCCGATACGGAACCAGGCCGGGTGCATGCGGGCTCCGGTGATGGCCTCGATGATGGTGTAGATCTTCTGGCGGTCCGTGAAGGTGAAGAAGACCGGAGTCATGGCCCCCACGTCCTGAATGTAGGTGCCAAGGAACAGCAGGTGGCTCTGGATGCGGAACAGCTCCGCCATCATCACCCGGATCATGTCGACCCGCGCCGGCACCTTGATGCCAGCCAGCTTCTCGACCGCCAGCACATAGGGCAGGTTGTTCATCACGCCGCCCAGGTATTCGACCCGGTCGGTGTAGGGGATGTAGCTGTGCCAGGACTGGCGCTCGCCCATCTTCTCGGCGCCGCGGTGGTGATAGCCGATGTCGGGCACGCAGTCGCGGATCTCTTCCCCGTCGAGTTGCAGCACCAGGCGGAAGGCGCCGTGGGCGGAGGGGTGGTTCGGCCCGAGGTTCAGGAACATGTAGTCCTCGTTCTCGTTGCCGCGGGCCATGCCCCACTCTTCCGGCTTGAACAGCAGGTTGTCCTGCTCCTGATCCTGCTTGACCGCATCGAGCATGAAGGGATCAAACTCGGTGGCGCGCGCCGGGTAGTCCTTGCGCAGGGGGTGCCCTTGCCAGCTCTTGGGCATCATGATGCGGGTCAGATGGGGGTGGCCATCGAAGGTGATCCCCATCAGATCCCACACTTCCCGCTCGTACCAGTTGGCGTTGGGGAAGTGGCGGCTGACGGTGGGCAGATGGAGATCGCTCTCCTTGAGCGCCACTTTCAGCATCACGTCGGCGTTACGGTCGATGGAGATGAGGTGATAGAAGACGGTAAAGTCGCTCTCCGGCAGGCCGTGGCGATGGCTGCGCATCCGTTCGTCGGTGGCGCTGAGATCGAACAGCATCACGAAGGGGGAGGGCAGCTTTTGCAAGAAGCCCATCACGTCCAGCAGCAGATCCCGGGAGAGCCAGATGACCGGCACGCCGGTACGGGTGCTCTGCACGGTGAAGCGCTCGGCACCGAAGTGGGCGAACAGCTCGCCGACCACCTGGGCATCGGCGTGATCGGCGGTTTGCCACTGGGCCATGGTGTAATTGCTTGGGAATTCTCGAGTCAGTTTCATGATCAGATCTCATCCGGCGTGCGCAGGTTGGTCACGTTGATCCGCTCGCCGCGCTTGCGTTCCTTCTCGGATTGCATCTGGGGACGGTAGATCCCCTGATCCCCCACCACCCAGGAGAGGGGGCGGCGTTCCTTGCCGATGGATTCCTGCAGCAGCATCAGGGCTTGCAGGAAGGCCTCGGGGCGGGGCGGGCAGCCCGGGATGTAGACGTCGACCGGCAGGAACTTGTCGACGCCCTGTACCACGGAGTAGATGTCATACATGCCGCCGGAGTTGGCACAGGCCCCCATGGAGATGACCCACTTGGGCTCGAGTAACTGCTCATAGAGCCGCTGGATGACAGGGGCCATCTTGATGAAGGGGGTGCCGGCAATCACCATGAAGTCGGCCTGACGGGGGGAGGCTCGTATGACCTCAGCGCCGAAGCGAGCCACGTCGTGGGGAGAGGTGAAGGCGGTACACATCTCCACGTAGCAGCAGGAGATGCCGAAGTTGTAGGGCCAGAGGGAGTTCTTGCGGCCCCAGTTGACGGTGTCTTGCAGCACCTCTTCGAGGCGCCCGATCATGATGCCGCGGGTCGCTTGCTGCGCCAGTGGATCATCGACGGTCTGGCGCTGTTCCTGGGGGTAGCGCTCAACGGGCGCATCCGGGTCAATCCGGGTCAGGGTGTACTTCATGGTGCAACCTCAAAGAGATAATCGGTAGTTCAGTCTGGTTTCTTGTCAGTCAGGACACGCTTTTTCGGGGCCCAGTCGAGGGCACCAATGCGCCACAGGTAGAGGAGGCCTACCAGCAGCAGGGTGATGAAGATGGTGGCTTCGATGAAGCCGACCCAGCCGCTCTCCCGAACGGAGACGGACCAGGCAAAGAGATAGAGGGCTTCGACATCGAAGATGACGAAGAACATGGCGACCAGGTAGAACTTGGCGGAGAAGCGCAGGCGGGCGTTGCCGACGGAATCCACCCCGGATTCGAAGGGTTTGTTCTTGGCACGGCCATAGGCGCGTCCCCCCAGCAAGGCCGCCAGGCCTATCATGGTCAAGCAGATACAGATGGCGCCAATGACATAGACAGCAAAAGCCCAGTGCTGGACGGCAATATCAGCAAACATATAGGTTTTTCCCTAACCAAATTAATCATGTGACTTAACAAGGATGTTACGTAGTATGCCACTTCCGTACTGATTTACATGTCATTTCAAAGGATTAATTATTAATCAACGGGATGAAAATTGTGTTTTGCTAGCGGGGTCAACTTTCTCGTTTGAGAATTGTTTTCAATCGTTTTTATGTAGCAGAAAAAAACCGGATAGTTTGAAAATCCGGTGGATGGCAGGAAACAAAAGACCCCGCATGGCGGGGTCTGTTTCAGGGTTGGAGAACGGGGAGGCTCTGCTCTGCCGCCTTGCCCTGGGAGAGCACGATCTCCACCCGGCGGTTGGCCTGGCGGTGAGCCGGGGTATCGTTTGGATAACGGGGTTGGGTATCCGCGACCCCCTGGGCGATCAGCCGTCGTGAATCCAGCTTGGGGTTGGTCAGCAGGGTGTGGGTGATGGTGGCCGCCCGCAGCACCGACAGCTCCCAGTTGTTGCGATAGAGCTCCACCGGCGCCTGGGAGTTGTCGGTGTGACCGGTGACCACCACCATGCCGGGGATGTCTGCCAGTACGTCCGAGACCTTGTTGACCAGGGGAATGAACTGGGGCTGCAAGAAGGCGGAGTCGGCGGGGAACAAGGTCTTTTCGCCGATGCGGATCACCAGCTGGCTGCCAAGCTGCTCCACCTCGATCTCCTTGGACTCGATTTGGCTCTTGAGCTGCTGATCCAGCTTCTGCTTGGTGACCGTGACCCAATCCTGCTCCTTGGTCTTGTGGGGCCAGGACTCCGTGGCCGCAGGTTTCTCCGAGGAGCCGATGGTCTCGTTGAAAGGGTCGGCCGCCGCTGCGGGCGTCTGGGTATCCAGCACCTGCTCTTTCTGGGAGGTATTGGGGGTGGTCTTGGACTCGGGTTCCAGTATGCCTGTGCCCCCTTGCATCACGGGGGAGCCGGCGGGAAGGGAGACCAGCCCTATCTTGCCAAGAGATTCGATAAAGCCCTGAATGAGCACGCGAGTCTCCGACTGCTTGGCCATGGCGAAGGAGTAGAGCACCACGAACAGGGCGAACAGCAGTGTCATGAAGTCGGCGTAGGAGACCAGCCAGCGTTCGTGGTTCTCCGGCGCCTCAGCCTTTTTCTTTTTCGCCACTGTGGCCTCCGAGGTAAGGCTCAAGGGTCACTTGCAGCCGTTGCTGTGATTCGCCGTCCACGATGCAGAGGATGCCGGTGAGGGTCATCTCCTTGTAGTGGCGGATCTGGTGGGCAAACGACTTGTAGCGGTTGCCGAAGGGCAGGAAGATGAGGTTGGCGGCCGACACCCCGTAGATGGTGGCGATAAAGGCCACCGCGATGGCGCCCCCCAGCTTGTCGGGGGCATCCAGCAGGCCCATGGCGTGAATGAGGCCAAATACGGCCCCGACGATCCCCATGGTCGGGCAGTAGCCCCCCATGGCCTCGTAGAATTTGACGGTCTGTTCGATATCTTCCTGCTCGAACTCGATCTCGTTTTCCAGTACCTCGTGGATCTTGGTCTTCTCGTAGCCATCGACCATCATCTGTACCCCTTTTTGCAGGAAGGGATCCTTGATGTCGTCGATCATGCCCTCCAGTGCCAGCATGCCACTGCGCCGTGCATTGCCCGCCAGGGTTTCAAGCAGCTGGGCCTGCTCCAGCATGTCGAGGCGCAGGGGAGTGATGAGCCACTTGAAGCGCTTGAGGGTTTTACCAACCACGGAGAAGGGAAACTGGGTCAGTGCGGCACCGACGGTACCGCCGATCACGATGAGAAAGGCGGGCAGATCGAGCAGGGCGCTGGGGTGCCCCCCTTCTATCATGTTGCCACCCAGAATGGCTGCCAGGGCCAGCAGCAAGCCAATAAGACTCATTTGTCCATATCCCTATGCGATGTGTGAGGCTAGTGTAGCCATTTAACTATCAGTTTTTCAAAACGATATCCAATCGGTGAGCAATATCCGAGAGGTTGCGCAGACTCGGTATTGTCCGGTGGCATCGGCCTGTGCCGCCTGGTCAGCAGAGCAGGTTGACGGTGCCGGCATGGCAGGACGAGGCGGTTATCCAAGTGATATCACAATATACTGTGCTATCTGTGAGAGGATATTGGTTATTTATATCGTCACTTTCTCTTTTCTTGGCGTAATGAGCTGTCAACGAGAAAGGGCTGGCTGCCCTCGGGACATATCCCCTGTCGACAGAGAGCAGAGAACAGCGAGCAGAGAGGCGGAAGGGATGGGATTGGCTGGGCGGCACTTGGCCAGGTATCGCGGCAAGCCGTTTTTTCTGGCCCCGCCGATGACGGGTTTCTCCTGCCAGGGGGTTGGCAGACTCCTTGAAGCAAAAACCGACCCTGGGGTCGATTCTTCAAGCTGTAAGCTGGTTCGGGATTGACTCGCACCATCCCTGGCGCTCGCCCTGCGGGCGGCCTCTGGCCGTCCAGTCGGGCTATCCTGCCCGCCTGTCGACAGGG
>JADHEF010000209.1_pt1 | contig 70931 bp, 55 predicted proteins | sample 8952391 | NCBI WGS metagenome assembly JADHEF01 (sample SAMN16124439, study PRJNA663245) | bioreactor sludge metagenome | isolation source: sludge (nitrite) | place: India:Bengaluru | collected 2019-02-28
GGTGGCGCCGGCGCGCCCGCCGCGTCGCAGATCAGCGCGTGAAGGCGGCGGAACCACAGGTTCACCAGGGGCCGGTCATACATCTCCGGCGCGGCCACCGAGTGCGCGCACAGGAAGCGCCCGTGCTGGTCCGGGGTGGACGAGACATACTCCTCGTAGCGCGACAGGAACCAGAACGCCGCCGCGACCAGGTCCGCGGCGATCTCCACCACGCCGTCCGCCGGCCGCAGCAGCCGCGCCGCGAAGCCGTCCGGTTCCGCGAGCGCCATCAGCTCGGCGGGCGGGGCCGGCAGATCCGGCTGCTCGAGGTACAGGTCCCCGAAGAATCCCGACCTGCGGATGACCAGCGCCGGCCGGGGCGTGCCCGGATCGGCCAGGACGGCCGCCGTCCCCGCCGCGTCCGCATAGACGATCACCGCGAGCGGCGCGGTGGCGCTGCCCGAACCCGGCTTCGCCCCTGGTGTCCGCGTGCGCAGGACCAGGCCCGCCGTGCGCGCAAACAGCCGCAGGACGTAATCCGCCTGCGCCGCCCCCGGACCGTCGGGACGGACGAACAGGATCGTCGGGCTGGATGCGTGGCCTCTCCCCATGCCGACAGACAGTCACCACGCCAAAGGCGAAGATCAAGGGGCAAGCGAACGCGGAACTCCCGTCCGCCGGAACCCTACTTCACGCCGCCCGCCTCAAGCAGGCGGGGCAGGGTCCTGTCGCGCATCGTCTTCCCCGCCCCCCGGTAAACGGTCGCTTTTCGGTCCCGCGCCGCATTCACAATCATCGAGACAAGCTCCTTGAACTCGCGGCCGGGTTCCTCCGCCGCCGCCCGTGCCGGGTCGGGAAGACCCGCGACAAATGCGTCCGCAAGCGCGCTCATCTGGATTGCCACCTGGGCCACCTTTTCCCCGTCGCCCGATTCCATCGCCGCCTCCAGCTTCGGCAGGTACGCCCGAAGCTGCTCGCGGGCCGTCGCGGTGCTTTCCTTCTCGGCCGCGCTGACCGCCCCCGTTCGGTCCTCAAACGCCCCCCGGATTTCCGTGAGGGTCACCGTGCTGAGTTCCTCCGGTCCCCCCGAAACGCGGAGGCGGAATTCGACCGGGACGGGCGGATGCAGGTCCGCCGGGAATGTGGCCGACAGGTACTGGTCGTTCAGGCTGCGTTCCATGGGGATCGGCGGAACCTGCTGGTGCGGCAGACGGACCGCCCCCGTTATCCGCGACACCGGAACGCTGTCGCCCTGGGGCGGAAAATACGCGCGCACCTCGCGCGACGACACGAGCAAAGCGCCGCCCGGGTACGAACCGGCCCGGACCGGACTCCCGGAAAGCAGGAGATCGGAAGTCAGCGGCGGAGTTGAAACCGAGTCGGCAGCTTTCGCGCCGGGTTTCCCCCCGTTACCCTGGTGCCGGTCTTCCGCCTCCCGGCGGCATCCTGCAGGGGCCAGAAGGAGACACGCCGCCGCGACCGCGACGAATGCATTTCGAAAAAAACCGGTCAGGCGGCGGCCGAAAAGAAAAAGCAGGGACGAATTGGGTCTATGTCCGGACATGGGTTGCCACAGTTCCGGTCGGACAGGATTCGGTGTCCAGCGTTTTTCGGATCTCCGCGGCCCGGGGTCTGTCGGTCGGTCGGGTTCCGCACGGCTATTTGCCGCCGGTTCTCACCAGCGGGAGGATCGCCTGGTCGCGCAACGCCATGGCCGCGGGCAGATACCCGCCCCCCTCCTTCTGCTCCACGACGCGGGTGAGTTTCTCCACCAGGTCCCTGGTCAGGCGCAACCGGGCGGAGACGGTTCCACAGGGTCCACATTGAAGTCTTGGGGAGTTCTATTGTTGTTTAAACCAAAAGAAATTAATATGCTACATGAAACTTGGGCATAAACCAGGCGGATGTGAAATAAGGGGGAATTCTACTGTGGATCGCATATTCCTGTTGCCTTCGGTCAGCGAGGTCCATATAAGTTGCCTTGCTTGAAAACGCACCTAGCAATCTATGCCGGAATTCTGGGTGCGAATGACCATTCACTTTCAAAAAGGAGGGTTTTATTTTATGAAACGAACTATTACGCAGACGTTGGCATGCGTCGTGTTGTGTGGGATGGTGGGTGCTGTTCAGGCTGCACCGGCGGCCACTTATGTGAAGACCATCGATATTTCGTCGCAGTCGAATTTCCCATCGGCTATCGACGTGTACAACGGCGATCTGTACCTGACCACCTTCAACAACAAGAAGGTGATCAAGGTGGCCAGCCCGCTCGCTGTTTCCCCAACCGTTTCGACGGTAGCCGATTTCACGGCCGACATGACGTGGCCGGCTGGTCGCGGGATGATCGGCATCAATGTCAACCAGACTAACGGCGATATTTATGCGGCTGGCGAGAACGGCACGAACGGTCTTCTTGCCGTGATCAATTCGGGTGGAACGGTTACTTACAAGTCCACTACCGGGGCGCGTTACACTTCTTTCGACAAGTACGGCACAACGTCGACTGCCTATGCGGCAACGCTTCTGGCCTCTTCCATTCTGCGCCAGATTGACATTACCGCTAATCCGCCGACCGAGACGGCCCAGACTGCCGCCGCCGCCGCCCCCTACAACGCCAACTTCCGCGACTTGAAGGTCGCTGGCGACCGCGTTTATTACTCGCGCAATGGCACGACCGCTGATGGTTATGCCCGTTACGATGCGGTGACCCCGGGCTTCCTGGCCGGTGCCGTTGCGACTGGAATCTATCAGACCACCGGCACCAACACGGTAAGCGCCCTTGGCATTGGCTATTTCAAGGACGGGCCGGTTGACTATGTCTTGGTTCCGGACCTCTCGGGTCAGGTCATTAGTCTGGTAAATGTCGCTACCTCAGCGGTGGACCTGACGATCTCCCATCCCGAACTTACGGTGGGCGGTCTTCGTGACGCCGCAGTCGCCAAAATCGGCGGAATCACGTATCTGTTCGCCACGCGTGCGGGCGCTGCTCCCCCGACTGGCGACGCGGTGATCGTCTTCCAACTCACCGGTCTTGCTGACGTTTCGGACTGGGCACAGTATTAAGATCGTCAAGAATCCCGGCTGGTTGAGTCGGGGTGCCGGTTCTTGCAACCTGCATTAGGAAGGCGCCTGAATTCCACTCCGGTGGTTCAGGCGCCTTCTCTCTTTTTGGCTGAAAGGTTCTCGTCGTGAAAACAAGAATCCTCCTGTTCCTCGCGGTTTGTCTGCTTGGCGGATGTGGGTCTCGTTCATCCGAGGTCTCGCCCGCCGCAAGTCACCCGAACGAATCTTCGCGTGCCCCGGCGCCGGAAACCACCCGGGCCGCCATGCAATCCACCTCCTCGCTTGGTATGGTCACTTTCGGTAATCCTGTCACGATCGCCGGATGCCCTGGATCCGTTCGCATGGTAACCCCATCCTGCATTCAGGCTGCCGTTTCGAAGGGATGTCTTGGAACCACCCAGTCGGAACAGGTCCTCGGTTTTGTGGAACTCGAAGGGCGGGCTTTCGCATTTCAGCGATTTGCGCGGAATCAGGAGTATGTGGATTTCCGCGTCGACCTCCCGTCGGCAGCGAAGCCACCGGTTTCGGCCCGTTTTGTTTTCCGCAAAGGAAGCACCTTCGTGCAGCCCTTTCGACTCGCCCTGAGTCCTGAGGCGGATGGGGTGTCGGAGGCTGGCGGGCAATCGCCATCGGTGACGGCAGCCAATGCGTTGGTGGCACAGGTTAACGAATTGTCGGCTGTGCTTGATTGGGGAGACCGCAAGGACGCCCTGCCGCTTGCGCTGGGACTCAAGGAGTTGATGGATAACCAGGGCGTTCCCGAGGGGAATAAGGTTGGCGAGGGGCCCGGACTTCGCCTGGAATCTCCGACCACGACCTTGACTCAAGCCCTAAAATCGGGCGACGAGGCTGCGGTTCGGCGCGCGATGTTGGCGTTGCGCAACGAGCTCTGATACGGAATTGCGGCGAAGCCGCGAAGCGTTTCCTGCGCGGAGGCTTCCAATCACTTTTCAGAGCTGTCGCTCAATTGGTCAGCACTTCCCCCCCCGTCCCCGCCAGCGCCTGGATGATCCTCAGTGTCTGCTCCTCGGCGAAGGGGGTGATGGTTGCCGCGCAGAACTCGTGGGTGTGGCCGCCGATGGATTCGTCCTCCGTGATGCGGAACGAGGGGTGCAGGCAGGGGAAGCGGTGGCTGAGGTTGGCGATGTCCAGCGAGCCGTGGGGTTTGGAGTCGGTTGCCGGTTCCTCGCCGCCTGCCGCCCTCCATTGCCGGCGGAAGATGCCCGCCAGGCGCGGGTCGGGCCGCATCTCGTCGTAGCGGTTCCCCTGCACGTGCCACTCCAGGCGCGTGCCGGTGGCGGTGGCCGCGGCCCGGGCGCACTCGACCAGCCGGCCCAGAGCCAGTTCGGCCTCGTCGCGGTCGATTCCCCGGATCGAGAATTCCGCCTTCGTGTAGTCGGGCACCATGTTGGCGCGCTCGCCGCCGTGCAGGATCACGCCCGGCATGCGCACGGTCAGCGGCATCTGCTTCTTCAGCATGTCCACCGCCACGAACAACTGGATCATCGCGTCGAGCGCGTTGAAGCCCTTCCACGGTGAAGCCCCGGCGTGGGCGCTCTTGCCGTGGAACTCCACCACGGGGCACACGCAGGCCAGCGACGAATAGGCCACCTCGGTGTGGATGCCGGGGTGGGCCATCAGCGCCGCGGCCACTCCGTCAAACGCGCCCGCGTCCAGCATCGTGATCTTGCCGCCGTCGGTCTCCTCCTCGGGCGTGCCGAACAGGGCAATCTCGCCGGGGAAGTCGTCGCCGAGCGCCGCGGCAAGCGCGATTGCGGAGTAAGTGCCCACGGTGCCGATCAGGTTGTGCCCGCACCCGTGGCCCACGACCGGCAGCGCGTCGTATTCGGCCAGGAAGGCCACGCGCGGCCCGGGTCGCGAACCGCGGCGCACAGCGCGGAAGGCCGTGGGAAGGCCGGCGACGCCCATCTCCACCTCGAACCCGTGGGCCCGCGCGCGGTCGGCCAGGTAGCGCGACGATTCGTGTTCCTCGCCGCTCAGTTCCGGGTGGGCATGCAGCCAGCGGCTGGTTTCGCGGATCTCGGCGCGGAGCGACTGGACGGTTTCGGCGATTCGGGTAATGGACACGCCGGGAACATACTTCAAACCCGGCGGATCATGCATTGCGCGATTGTTGCCCGGCGGTTACGAAACGCAAAGATGGAACGCCAAGATGCAAAGTGGCCAAGATGCCAAAGGGGTCACGGGGGGTGCGCCAAAGGCGTGTTTACTGGTCGGATGCATCCAGGGACCAGATCACCCGCCGAGTCCCGCCTTCTTTGATCTGGGCAACATTGAAGTTGAGCAGCAGACCCAGGATGCAACCAGTTGCGCGCAGGTAGGCTTTCACTTGGGCGAAGTGAACCTTTGCCAGTTCCTCGACGGCCTTCAATTCAACCACAAGTCGGCCGTCAACAAGGATATCGATCCTGCCTTCCCCGACCACCGTATCCCGGTAGATCACGCTCACAGGTTTCTGGCGTTCAAATGGAATGCCGAGATGCGCAAGTTCCAGGCAGAGTGCATTCTCGTAAACGCTTTCCGGAAATCCGGGCCCCAATTGACGATGGACCGCAATGGCAGCACCGTTGACACGCCTGGCCAGATCATCCAGGTCTGCATCCGGTTCCCTCATGGTGTTCCCCCTTGGCTTCCTTGGCTTTTTGGCTACTTGGCGTTCCCGCTCTTGCCTTCCTCACCCTTCCCTCAGCGCGCGGTCGTAGATGGCGTTCAGGTATCTCAGGAACGATCCCAGGTTCATCACCTGGTCCAGGTCTTCCGCGCTCATGGCGGCCGTGAAGCGCTCGTCGGCCAGCAGGTTCTGGCGGAGGCTGGTCACCTCGTTGTCCCAGGTGCGCATGGCGGCCTTCTGCACCACGTCGTAGGCGTCCTCGCGGGTCATGCCGCGGTCCACGAGCGCCAGCATCACGCGCTGCGAGAAGATCAGGCCGCGCGTGCGCTCCAGGTTGCGGCGCATCGCGTCGGGGTAGATGTGCAGGCCCCGGATGATGCGGTCCAGCTGGCGCAGCATGTAATGCAGCAGCGTCGTCGCGTCGGGCAGGATCACGCGCTCGGCGCTGGAGTGGCTGATGTCGCGCTCGTGCCACAGCGCGATGTTCTCCGCCGCGGGCACCATGTAGCCGCGCAGCAGGCGCGCGAGGCCGCAAAGCTGCTCGCACTTCACCGGGTTGCGCTTGTGGGGCATCGCGCTCGAGCCCTTCTGCCCCTTCGCGAACGGCTCCTCCAGCTCGCGCACCTCGGTGCGCTGCAGGTGGCGGATCTCCGTCGCGATCTTCTCGATGGTGCCGCCGCAGATGGCCATCGCGGCCACGAAGGCCGCGTGGCGGTCGCGCTGCAGCACCTGCGTGCTGACGGCGGCGTAGTCCAGCCCCAGCTTGCCGCAGACGCGTTTTTCGAACTCCGGACCCGTGTGGGCGAAGGTGCCCACGGCGCCCGAGATTTTGCCGACGGCGACGTCGCGGATCGCGTCCTCGAGGCGCCGGCGGTTCCGCAGCAGCTCGTGGTGGTACACGAGGAACTTGAGGCCGAGCGTGACCGGCTCGGCGTGGATGCCGTGGGTGCGCCCGATCATCACCACCTCCTTCTTGTCCAGGGCGAACTGCCGCACCGTGGCGATCACGCGGTCGAGTTCCGGCATCAGCAGGTCGCCGGCGCGCTTGAGGCGCAGTCCCCAGGCCGTGTCCACCACGTCGTTGCTCGTCAGCCCCATGTGCACGTGGCGCGACGCCGGGCCGATGTTTTCCGCCAGGTTCGTCGTGAAGGCGATCACGTCGTGGTGGGTGGTCTGCTCGATCTCGTCGATGCGCGCCGGGTCAAAGGCCGCGCGGCGGCGGATGGAGAACAGGTCGTCGGCGGGAATGCGCCCCATCTCGGCCCACACCTCGCAGGTCGCCAGTTCCACGTCGAGCCAGGCCTGGAACTTGCCGGTCTCGCTCCAAAGCTCGCGCATCTCGGTCGTGCTGTAACGCTCAATCATGGTCGGGGCCTTCGGTTTGGGATTTCACCACGAAGACACGAAGACACGAGGAAAGGCCGAAGCACAACAGCCCGAAACTGGACAAACGACCAAGACGACATGGAAGACAGAGTTGAGGTCAGGGCAGGTGGCGTGCGGGTGATGGCTTGATGTCGTTTGTGGTTAACGGGCCTCGATGCGGTTCTTCGCGTCTTCGCGCCTTCGTGGTGATGGGTTCTTGCAGTTCCACTAACCGAATACCACGCTCCGCCCGCGGATTTCCCACTTTTCCTCGGTCACGCGTTTCAGGCATTCGGCGTAGAGTTGGTGTTCCTGCTCCAGGATGCGGGCGCCCAGGGCGTCCTCGTCGTCATCCTGAAGCACCGGCACGGCGCGCTGGCCGATGATCGCACCCGTGTCCATGCCCGAATCCACGAAATGCACGGTGCACCCGCTGACCCTCGCGCCGTGGTCCAGCGCCTGCTGCTGCGCGTGAAGGCCGGGGAATGCGGGGAGGAGGGAGGGATGGATGTTCAGGATGCGCTGCGGGAAGGCTTCGAGCAGCGTCTTTCCCACGATCTTCATGTATCCGGCCAGCACCAGCCACTGCACGCCGTGCCCGCGCAGGATGCGGACCACTTCCGTTTCATAGGCCGCGCGGCCGGCGTAACGGGCCGGATCCACCGCATAGTGGGGAAGGTGGTTTTCGGCGGCGATTTCCAGCCCGCGGACCCCCGCGATGTTCGACAGGACGCACGCGAACCGGGCCCGCGCGAAATAGCCTTCATCCTGCTTGCCGAGGAGTGCGGCGAGGTTGGACCCGCGCCCGCTGATGAGCGCGCCGACGCGCACGGTGTCACCGGTCTGGTGTGAAGTCATGGGGGGCCGGGGGGGGAAGCGCGGGGCGCTCTAGTGGGTGAAACCCACGCGCATGTGCGTGTCGTAATCGCGCAGGAGGTCGCCGCAGGCCGAGCACTTGGGGCGCTGGCCCACCGTGCCCATGATGTACTCGCCGCCGCGGGGGCACATGGGCACCGCGATGGGCAGCTTCTGCGTGTCGTCGTCACACGGTTGGCGGCGCCCGTACTCGTACCGGCGGAAGAACTTGTGGGCCAGGGACTCGGCGCTGGGGCACAGCGCGCCCACCTGGGCGCCCGACTCGCTCGCCCATTCCTGCTTGGCGTCCAGCAGCTTCTCCAGGTTGTGCAGGCAGATCTGCTCGCGCCCCTCGTGATTCATCGGCGGGTCATAGGAGTTTTTCCAACTGCGGGGCATCTTGCCGCAACACCCGGCAAGGCTGAGGGCCGCAAAGGCGACAACCGCGAGGAACCACACCCGGCGGGCCGGGCGAACGCTGCTGGTCATGGACAATCCTTGTTGCAAAGTCTGGTCAGACGATACGCCCCCTGAAATGCGGACTTGAGCCCGCCGACGCAACAAAAATCCCGCCTGCCGCGCCTGCGGACGCGGACATGGGCGTTCGGCGGTGGTGTCCAACGGGAATGGTAATGGCTGACCCTTGCTCTTGTCCCGGCACATCAAAGCGTTCTGCCCCCCCCCGGACCCGCAAAAGTCCCCGGAATGGCACCAGGGTTTCATTTTGGCGCGGGATTTGCATTAACATCAGAAGCTGTCACTGTGCCATTCAAGGAGTCCCGCCCCATGGTTTCCAGACGAACCGTTATCCTGTTGGTGTTCATGAACTTGGCCCTGCTTGTCGCTTTTGCATTCCGCGAAATCGGCGTGGCGGCGATGCCCGAACTGGCCTCCCCGGCCTTCGCCCAGCCTTCTGCGCCCGCCCGGGAAACCCGGCGCGAATCCGGCGTGTCGCGCACCACCTCCCGCCGCACCGAGATCACCGACGCGGCCGAGAGGGTATCGCCCTCCATCGTCAGCGTCGGCGCCTCCCGCACCACCTACATGGTCAGCCCGTTTGCCGATTTCTTCCAGCGCTACAGCGTCTACCCTTACCAGGAGAAGATTCCCTACCTGGGCTCGGGTGTGATCGTCAGCGGGGACGGCCTCGTGGTCACCAACCACCATGTCATTGCCCAGGCCACCGATGTCTTCGTGACCCTGATGGACGGGCGCGAGGTGCCGGCGAAGGTCGTGGACAGCGACCCGGCGCTGGATATCGCGGTGCTGCGGGTGAACGCCACGAACCTCAAGGCCGTGCCGCTGGGAGACAGCGACAGCATCCTGGTGGGGGAGTGGGCCCTGGCGATGGGCAACCCGTTCGGCAACCTGATCGGCGACCCGCACCCGACGGTGACGCTGGGCGTGGTCAGCGCAACCCGGAGGAGTTTCCGCGGGGCCGCCGATTCGGGGCGCATCTACAACGACATGATCCAGACGGACGCCGCGATCAACCCCGGCAACAGCGGCGGCGCGCTCATCAACTCGGCCGGGGAACTCATCGGGCTCAACACCTTCATCATGTCGCGCAGCGGCGGATCCGAGGGCGTCGGTTTCGCCATTCCCGTGAACCGCGTCAAGGGCGTGCTGGCCGAGGTCCGCGAGTTCAACCGCATCCGCGCCCGCATGCGCGATTTCGCCGTGCAGAACCTGACCGAGCGGCTCGGGCGGACCCTCGGAACGAAGGTTGCCCAGGGGGCCGTGGTCAGCGAGATGCTGCGCCGCGGCCCGGCCGCCGCCGCCGGACTGGATGTCGGTGACGTGATCGTGGCCGTGGACGGCAAACCCGTCCGCGACGCCGCGGAACTGAACTCCATGCTTTGGGGGCGGCCGGTGGGGACGCGCGTGGGCATCGAGGCGGACCGCGGTGGCCGGAAGGTCCGGGTGGAATACCAGCTCAACGAACTGGTGGAGCGCTGACCCCGGCCGGCGCGCCCCGCTTTGACCTTGCACATCCCCGCCGTGCCGCGTTGTACCATTCGGCCCATGATTCACCGTGACAAACTGACGCATCCGCCCCCGGGAGCGGCGTCGTGACCGCGGCAACCGGGGCGGTCGCCCCGACTCCGGCAGATTCCGCGGTGTCCCAGCCCGGGACCGTCCTGGAGGTTGACTCGGCCACCAAGCGCTTTGGCGGGGTGACGGCGGTCCGCTCCGCCAACCTCCTGCTGGAGAAGGGGCGCGTTACCAGCCTGATCGGCCCGAACGGCGCGGGCAAGACCACGCTGTTCAACGCCATCACCGGATGCATCCCCGCCACCGAGGGCCGGATCATCTTCTGCGGCCGCAACGGCCGCCGCGAGATCCAGAAACTGCGCCCCGACCAGATCACCCGCCTCGGCATCGCCCGAACCTTCCAGAACATCCGCCTTTTTGCCAACCTCTCGGTCCTCGACAATGTGAAACTGGGCTTCCACCCCCGCACCCGCTCCGGCGTGATGGGCGCCGTGTTCCGCCCTCCCGCCGCGCGGCGCGAGGAGCGCCAGATCGAACTGTCGGCCCTGCGCTACCTGCAGTTCTGCGGGCTGGAGGGAAGCGACAACGCCATTGCCGGAAGCCTCCCCTACGGGCTTCAGCGCCGCCTGGAGATCGCCCGCGCGCTGGCGACCGGGCCATCCCTGCTGCTGCTCGACGAGCCGGCGGCCGGGATGAACCCCAGCGAGTCGCGCGATTTGCTGGAACTCATCCGGCGCATCGTGGCCGGCGGCGTCACGGTCTTCCTCATCGAGCACGACATGCGGGTGGTGATGAACATCAGCGACCGGATTTACGTGCTCGACCACGGCGAGGTCATCGCCCATGGCGCACCCGCCGAGATCCGCAACAATCCCGCCGTGATCGAGGCCTACCTGGGCAAGGCGCACGAATGACGGCCGGCGCCCAATCCCCCCTGCTGGCGCTCGAGGGCGTCGAATCCGGTTACGGGAGCCTGCGGATCCTGAAGGGGATCTCCCTCCTGGTGGCCGAGGGCGAGATCGTGACGCTGATCGGCGCCAACGGGGCCGGCAAGACCACCGCGCTCAACACCATCTGCGGAGTGGTGGAGGCGCGCACGGGCCGCATCACGTTTGCGGGGGAAGACATCACCCGCGCCGAGACCCACGACATCGCCGGCCGGGGGCTGGCCCATGTGCCCGAGGGGCGGCGGCTGTTCACGGACATGACCGTGGGCGAAAACCTGGAACTGGGCGCCCACCTGCGCCGCGACGCCGATGGCATCGCGCGGGACATGGAGCGGATGTTCGGCCTTTTCCCGATCCTGAGGGAGCGCCGGTCCACCCGGGCCGGAAGCCTTTCGGGCGGCGAACAGCAGATGTGCGCCATCGCCCGGGGCCTCATGTCGCGCCCGCGGATCCTGCTCCTCGATGAGCCCTCGCTCGGCCTGTCCCCGAAACTCGTCGAGCAGATTTTCTCCATCATCCGCGACATCAACGCGGGCGGCACCACGGTCCTGCTGGTCGAGCAGAACGCCCACATGGCCCTCTCCATCGCCCACCGCGGCTACGTCATCGCCACCGGCGAGATCACCCTGCAGGGAACCGGCGCGGAACTCCTGGGCAATGACATGGTGAGGAAACTCTACCTCGGCGAGGCGTGACGGACAGCGTCATCGCCCCGGGGCGCCTCCCGGTCGTCTCCCCCGGCCCGGCTATTTCCCGTCCAGGTACCGGCTCGTGATCGGCCCGTAGGCGTCGATCCGCCGGTCGCGCAGGAACGGCCAGTTGCGGCGCACCTCCTCCTGCTGTGCCGGGTCCACCTCGGCCATCAGGGTTTCCTCGCGGTCGTGGGATGCCCGGGCCAGCACCGCCCCGAAGGGGTCGCAGATGAAACTGCCGCCGAAGAACTCGATGCCGCCGTCGGGCGGTCCCTCGTGGCCGATGCGGTTCACCGCGGCCACGTACACGCCGTTGGCGATCGCGTGCGCGCGCTGGATCGTCTCCCACGCCGAGTGCTGCCGCGTCCCGAACTCCGCCTTCTCGGACGGGTGCCAGCCGATCGCGGTGGGGTAGAATATCACGCTCGACCCCTGCAGCGCCGTCAGGCGCGCGGCCTCCGGATACCACTGGTCCCAGCAGATGAGCGTCCCCACGCTGCCCGCTTCCAGTTCGAAACTCCGGAAGCCCGTGTCCCCCGGGGTGAAGTAGTACTTCTCATAGTAGAGCGGGTCGTCCGGGATGTGCATCTTGCGGTAGATCCCCTTCACGCCCCCGTCCCGCCCGATCACCGCCACCGTGTTGTGGTAGAGGCCGGCGGCGCGCCTTTCGAAGAGCGAGGCCACGATCTCCACCCGCCTGTCGCGGGCGATGGCGCCGAGGGCCGCCGTGGAGGGACCGGGGATGGGCTCCGCCAGGTCAAATGTCTCGATGCGCTCGCTCTGGCAGAAGTAGGGCGAGCGGAAAAGCTCGGGCAGGCAGATCACCTGCGCCCCGTCCGCCGCGGCAGCCGCGACCCGGGCGCAGGCGGCCCGCAGGTTCGCCTCGGGATCCGGCTCGCACCGCATCTGGACGGCGGCGATCGTGAACTTGCTGACGGTCATGGTGCTGTCCTCCTGCGCGGGAATCTGGGCGCGGGGGGGCGCCGGGTCAATCCACGAATTCCAGGCGCACGCCGGCCTTCACCCGCTTGGCCAGCTGCAGGGCATCCCAGTTGGCAAGGCGGATGCAGCCGTGCGACGTGTTGCGGCTGATGTTTTCCGGGTTGGGGGTGCCGTGGATGCCCAGGCTCTTGCGTGACGTGGCGATCCAGACGCGCCCGACGGGGCTGTTCGGCCCCGGCGGAATCATGGCCGAGGGCTTCGAGTGGTCCGCGTCCCAGAACAGTTTCGGCTGGTACATGAAGGTCGGGTTGAAGTTGACGCCGGTCACCTGGTACGTGCCCAGCGGCAGCGGGTCGTTCTCGCTGCCCAGCGTGGACGGGTAATAGAACATGAAGCGTCCCTCGGCGTCAAAGGCCTCGGTCCACTTGTTGTGCTTGGAGATGCGCACCATGCTGACGGCGCCCCGTTTCTCGTCGATCCCGCTGATGACGTTCGGCACCAGCAGGTTCATCCCCGGTTGCAGGCGCTCGAAGTCCACGCCGGGGTTCAGCTTGCGCATCAGCACCTGCGAGCAGTGGAAGATCTCGCACAGTTTCTCCAGGACGCTCTCGTAGGGGAGGTACTTCATCTTCGACTGCGCGTAGTAATCGCGCGGGATGACCTGGAACGGCCCGGCAAGATCGTCCGGCGTGAGCGGGTAGTCGAGAAGGAAGGCATCCTGGAACCCGTCCAGGCGGCTCACGATCCGGTCGTCCATCTGCCCCGTCGTCGGCAGGCTGTTGTTCTTCTGGTAAATGTAGAGGGCGCGCCCGGTGTTGTAGCCCCACTTGCCGTCGATCTCGCCCACCGAGTAGCCGTGGTAATCGAGGAAGATCTGCATCTTCAACACGTCGATGTCGTCGCCCTTGTCGCGCGGGAAATTGATCTTGCGCTGAAGGCCGGCGGCCATCTGCGGCGGCACGTTGCCCGAGGGAACCGTTTGTGCGCCGCGGGCGCCGGGACGCTCGGAAACCGGGATCTCCTCCTCGTAGCGGATGCCTGCCTGGACGGAAGGACCCACCTGCTGCTCACTGGGCCGCTCGGCCGCGGGAGCAGGATCCACATAAGCCTGGGCAAGCACTTTTGGCTGGTTTTCGGACACACTGTCCGGAATGGCGTACACGCTGGAAACCGGTCCCTGTTGCGCCCGGGCCAACGATGTCAACATCACCAAAACTGCCGTGACCGCGATCATTGCGCGGCCCGTCTGCATCTTCATCTGCGATCAATCCTTCGGGGAACTTGCCGGACGGGCTACCATATCCTGTGGTTACCGGACCCGCCCGTGCAAGTAATGTACCAGATAGGCCATACAGCGCGTGGGGCGCGATTGTGCAGTTCCAAACGGGAATTCGTCAGCGGGGCAGATCAGAGGTGTCGAATCTTGCGATAAGCCTCTTTCGTTTTCTCCCATGCCAGGTCCGGGTTCCCCGGACGAATCCACGAGATGTGCCGGCACGCGTCGAATCCCCAGACGGCAATGTTCCGCACGCCGCACTCGGCGATCAGTTCCGTCGCCTCCACGATTTCCTGCTCGCGGCCGGCCGGTACGTGGAAATTCTGGATCCAGATTTGGGGCTCCAGCCCGTTGCGCGCGCAAAGTTCCACCACCTCGCGGCTGTTGTCGCCCACGAACTGCCTCAGGTCCTTCTTGAACGAAACCCAGTAGGGATCCGTGCCGAAAATGTCGAGGTGGGGTATGGCCGCCATCCGCTCGAAGTTGGCCGTGCTGTGTTCCGGATCCTTGTTGGGCAGCACGCACAGGGCGTTCTTGCGCCCCTTCGATTTCCCGTAAGCGATCACGTCCGCCAGGAATTCGGTGATGCAGTCCTCCTGGAACTTGTTCAGGTCGTCGTTGCGCTCCGTGGGGAAGGGCTTGTTGAAGCGCTCTTCAAAGAGGCGCCGGCAGGTGTCGCACAGGCATCCCCAGGTGTTGGGGCGGGTGCCCACCCAGCCGACCACGTAAAAGTGCGGTTCGTCCCAGAAAAACACCTCGGCGCCCGTCTCGGCCGCCGCATCGGTCCACTCGCGCATGAATTCGCGGAAACGCGGATGGTTCGGGCACGCGCAGCCCGCCGCCCTCCCGTCGCTCACCATCTGGCACGCATCGTGGTTCTGCATCACGAAGTTCGAGAACGACTCCCCGCCGAAGACCTTGCCCACGCCCCACGGGTCAATGTACACCTCCAGCCCCTCTTCCCGGGACATCTGCACCATCTCGATCATGTCCTGCTTGTAGAACATGAGGTCGTTCTCGTTGAACGTGTGGACGACGAAGCTGCACCCGAACTCGCGCAGTTCCCGCATGTCTTGTTGCGCGTGTTTCAGGATGCGGTTTCCAAAGTACGAACAGCCCAGTTTCATCGGCGGATTTTCCTTCCCGGCAAGAGGTGATGGGCGAACACGGTGGCGGTTCGCGCGGCGGGGGTCAACAGGCTTCGCACATGCCGAATAGTTCCGGGAACTGCGGGTAACGGGACATGCTGAAAGCCGAGTGGGCGATTAGCTCAGCTGGTTAGAGTGCCGGCCTCACATGCCGGAGGTCACTGGTTCGATCCCAGTATCGCCCACCATTCCAACTCTTCACCCTATCCCCGGCTTCGTTCAGGCTTGTGTGCGATGGTTGTTCGCGTTCCCACCGTCCCGTTAGGCTGCCCGCGGCGCGCACCGGCATATTCTGTCCATTGCACATGCCATAGCCAACCCGGGATGGGTCAGTAGGACAGGGAGTCGTTCACGCCTGCGGTTACCGGTTCGAACCAGATACCGTCCGCCACTACCGCGCCGTCGGCAGATTGGGAGAGGGTTACCTGTGCCGGGGACGACGAGGTGAAGGCGAAAGTTCCGAGCAAGTTCCATTTCCCGCCGTTCACGCGCTGGCTGACCCCGACCGGAGTGGTGCCGCCGGGATGCGTGATTTTGTACACGGCGTTTGCGGAGCGGTCTGCCCCCGCCACCCACCACGCATGGACGCGCCACGAACCCGCGGCGGGGAGGTAGGCCGCCCAGCGGCTTTGTATGCCCGTATTGCCCGCAGACCGGACCAGGCAGTCTGTTCCATAGGCCCCGGACGCAGGGGAGAGCACCTGCCAATCGGACGCCTGGTGGAAAAAGTTCACATCCCGGTTGTCAATCGTCCACCCGGGTCCGGGGGGCGCGGGTGGAAGGGTTCCGAATCCAACCTGGTTCTGGAAGACGGCGAGGCTGAGACCGTCACATGCCTGTCTTTTCAATTCATAAAGGGGGGTGTTGTGGAAATTGAGCCCGCTGACGGTGGTGAATGCGGCGGCGTAGCCGGCCTGCCCGACGGCGGCGGTGACCGTTGTGTCGTAGGCGCCGCCCGGATAGCACAGGTACCGGCAGGTCTTGCCCGGGATGTTGGCCTCGATGGCAGCTTTGGAACCCTGCAGTTCCGTGGTGAGGGCGTCCGGGCCGAGAGTTGTCAGGTTTGGATGGGTTTGCGTGTGGGATTCCGTGCGCACGACGCCGCTGGTTTCCATCTCATTGATCTCAACCCAGTCCGCGTGGTCGTTCGCCCCCCCGACCCCGACATAGGTTGTGTGGGCAAAACTGATGGCCTGGAAGCCGCGCGCTTCCAGGATCGGGGCCACGGACGAGTAAACTCGGATGTAATTGTCGTCAACGGTCAGGAGGAGCGGCCGAATTGGCAGCGCGTCGCTGTTTGTGAGCCACCCGAGAAACTGGTCCCCGCTCACCGTATGGTAGCCGTTGGTGCGGAGGAAATCCATGTGCTGGGCGAAAAGGGCGTCGCTGTAACCGAAGTTCGGGTGGGCGTGGTAGTACAGGACGGGGAACTGGGCGCCAGCCGATGTGACGGCTGTTGCGAGTAGCGTGGCCAGGAGAATCCTGCGGAGGCGCGGTCGATTCATCATCGTGTTTCCCTTTGGTGAACCCATCCCAAGGTGAAGAGATCCTCGTTACAAGCCAATCCTGACGGCAGGCTGCCGTTTTGTTCCCGGCATCCCATGGTGACTGATCACCGGACCCATTCCAACCCAGTTACCGCCGGGGTCCATTCGCTTGCCGACCCTGTTTTGTTTGCGTCGTTTGCCCGCCGCTGTTGCGCCGCGCGAGTTCGAGGTTGGCGCGGATTCCGGCGTCAAAGGGTTTCAGTTCGGCGGCCCTTCCGTAGTGTTCGGCCGCGCCACGGTGGTCGCCGCGAATCCCCGCCACCAGGCCCAGCGCCGCGTGGGCCCCCGCGGTTTTCGGTTCGATCGCCAGGGCCTTGCGGGCGGCCCCCGCTCCGGCGTCCAGCTGGCCGACCGCGACCAGGTTCATGGCGAGCCCCTCGTAGGCGCGCGCGAGCTGCTCCCCGCCCAGGCGCGGTTCGGGTGACACCAGCGGTTCGAGCACCCGCACCGCGTCGGCCTGGCGCCCCGCGTTTCCCAAAGCGATGCCGTAATTCAACTGCGTGCGCGGAGTGCCGCCCGACTCGCGCCAGTTCGCCTCATGAATGGACAGGTTGTCGCGCCAGGCGGGAAGCCGGATCGCCGACGCAACTGCGAGCAGGATCACCCACACCGTTACGAGGATGGCTGCGTTGCGGGCGATCCGGCGCGCCCCTTCCCCGGTCCAGCGCCGGAGGCGCACCCGGTCGCAAAGGAAGTCCGGAACGGCCAGCGCCACCCCGACCGCCGCCAGCGCCGCGCCGAACAGCGGCAGGTAAAGGAATCGTTCCGCCAGGTGTTGCATGGTCGGGATGATGTTCATCACGGGCAGGAGCGTGACCCAGAACCAGGCGATCCCGGCCGCCGCGAGCGGAACGCGCTTCCGGGCCGCAAATGCCGCCGCCAGGGTGGAGGCCACAACCAGGGCGGACAGCAGGACGCGGGGGTCCGCGATGGAGCCCGGAACCCGGAAGGAATCGTAATCCGCAAGCAGGGGGCCGCCGAGGACGGTGAGGCGGACGTAATGGGCCGACGCGCAGACGGACGTGAGCATCTCGCGCGCGAATGTCCCGGCCAGGTAGCCCGTCTGTTCGGTTTTTCCAATCACGACATGCCGCACCACGACATACGCGACGGCGGTCGCAGCGCAGGCAACGATCAGGCGGATGTGTCCGCGGCGGGCATTACCGCCCGCCATCACCACTCCGCAAACGACCAGCGGAAACGTGATCGCCATCTCCTTGGAAAGCAGCGCGCCCACCGCCGCCAGACCGGCGGCTGGCAGGAGCAGGGGATGCCCCGGCCCGCCGCGCAGCGAACATGCCGCAGCCCAAATGCCCGCGAGGTAAAACGCGCTGAACAGCAGTTCGTCCCGGCTCTTGATCCAGGCGACGGCCTCCGTCTGGACCGGGTGGACGGCCCAGGCCAAGGCGGCAACCGTGCAGCTCATGCGGATGAAACCGGGAGAAACCCGTTTCCAGCTTCCCGACACGCGGGGGAGTGCGCATATCGCCGCCAGAAGCCACCACACCAGGGCGGCGTTCAGCGCGTGCAACAGCACGTTGTGCGCGTGAAACCACGCCGGGCTCATCCCGGCGATCGTGAAGTCCACCAGGTAGCTGATGTTCCGCAAAGGGCGGAACATCGGGGCCCACACCCCCCCGGCGTAAGCGGTCACGTCCGTGAAGTAGCGCCCCACCTGGTTCCACGAGCGAATCGCCGGGTTGTTGACCACGAAATACTCATCATCCCAGACGAAGCCGAACCGGACCGTCGGCGCGTAGAGCAGCGCCGCGGCCAGGGCGGGAATCCACGGGCCGGTGCGAAAGCGAAACCCGGTTCGTGCCGGGGGCGCGGTTGTCATAGGAACCAAACCCGACGGCATCGCGCGGCGACAGTAAAGGACGATGCGCCGGCGATCGGGATCCGGAACCGCGACCGTCCTTGCATCCGCCCCTCCACTTGGACAGAAGGGAGCATGCCAACGCAAACCATTGCCCGCGCAGCCAGCACCTTCGCGCTCCTGCTGATCGTGCTGGTGCCGCCCGCATCCGCGGGCGCCCCCGGCGCCAACCCGGCGCCGGTCATCCCGGTCCCCGATCCGTCCACCACCCTCACGCTTCCGCGCCACGACATCGCCGGGCTGCCCAATTTCGCCCGGGTATCCCGGGATCTTTACCGGGGTGCCCAGCCGACCGCCGGGGGATTCCGCAAACTTGCCGAAATGGGAGTCAGGACCGTCGTCAGCCTGCGGATGACCAACTCGGACCGCGGCCAGCTCCAGGGGACCGGCCTGCGCTACCTTCGCATTCCCGTGGAACCCTGGAACCCGGAGTCCGACGAGATGGTGCGATTCCTGAAAGTGGTCAGCGACCCCGCAAACCGCCCCGTGTTTGTGCATTGCAGGCAGGGAGTGGATCGCACCGGTGCCGCCGTGGCCGTTTACCGGATGGTCGAGCAGAACTGGAACACCGGGGACGCGATTGCTGAACTTGACCGTTTCGGTCACAACGCGATATTCACCCATGTCAAGCAGCTGCTTCGCCGCCTGGATCGCGCCCGCATCCGCGAACGCGTCAAGGCCGCCCCAACCCCGAAGTTGGACACCATTCCGTGAGAGCCGCCGCGCTCCTTCTGACCGGAGGATTGCTTGCAGTCATGACACCCGCCCGCACCCGCGCAGAATCCCCCCTTCCGCCGGCGCCGGTAACCCGTGCGGCCGACACATCCGAGGTGCTCCACGGCACCCGGATCGCCGATCCCTACCGCTGGCTTGAGGATGCCGACAGCACCGAAACCCGCGATTGGGTGACCGCCCAAAACCGCCACACGGAGGCCTACCTGGGAAACTGCGACGCGCTGCCCTTTCTGGAGAAGCGCCTGCGCCAGGTGTGGAACTACGCCCGCATCGGCGAACCCCGCCGCGAGGCCGGGTGGATCTACTTCACGCGCAATTCGGGCCTTCAGAACCAGGCCCCGCTGGTTCGCACGCGAAAGCCCGGAGGGGCCGAATCCGTCGTGCTGGACCCCAACCGGCTGTCGAAGGATGGCACGGTTGCGCTGACCGATTTCGCCGTGAGCCGCGACGGACGCCATCTTGCCTGGATGACGGCGACGGGCGGATCGGACTGGAACGAGGCGCAAGTGATGGAACTTCGCACCCGCCGCCGCCTTCCCGACCACCTCCGGTGGCTCAAGTTCACCAGCATCGCGTGGCATCCCGACGGCACCGGCTTTTTCTATGGCCGCTACCCCGAGCCTGCCGCCACCGGCACCGTCCGGCTGCGCCAGGCCAACTATGACAACAAGGTGTACTTCCACCGCCTGGGCGATCCCCAGTCGCGCGACCGCGTCGTATTTGAGCGGCCCGACGACCGCGAACTGAGCTTCGGACCTTCCGTGACCGACGACGGCCGCTTCCTTGTCCTCAATGTCGGACGCGGCACCGATCCCAAGGACGGCCTGTACCTGGCCCCGCTGGGGAAGGGTGCGCCCGACCCACGGGCATTCACCCGGCTGTTCGAGCAGGGAAGCGCGGACTACCGGTTTATCGGAAACGAGGGGCGCACCTTCTACCTGCTCACGACGGAATCCGCCCCCAGGCGCCGGATCATTGCCGTGGACCTCGACGCTCCCGGGCGGTCGAAGTGGCGGGTGGTTGTCCCGGAAGGCAGGGATGCCATCGTCCAGGCGACCCTGATCCGCGATCAGCTGCTGGTGGTCACGCTCCGCGACGCGGCAAACGCCGTGCTGAGATACGACAAGACCGGGCGCCTGCTCGGAGAAATCCCGCTGCCCGGCATCGGCAGCGTGGACGGCCTCGCCGCGCGCCAGGATGACCCCGACGCCTTTTTCGGCTTCACATCGTTCACGCACCCCCGTTCGGTATTCCGCTTCGACGCCGTCCGGGGCTCCGTCGAACCTTTCTGGAAACCCGCCGTGCGTTTTCGCGCCGATGATTACGCGACCACCCAGGTTTTCGTCAGGTCGAAGGACGGGACGCGGATCCCCATGTTCCTCACGCACCGCCGGGACGTGAATCCCGACGGACGGAATCCCGCGCTGCTGTACGGTTACGGCGGCTTCGCCGCCAGCATGTCCCCGTTTTTCAACCCCAGCCTGGTCCCGTGGCTGGAGTCCGGGGGCGTGTATGCCGTGGCCAACCTGCGCGGCGGCGGCGAGTACGGCGAGGAGTGGCACCAGGCCGGAATGCGGGAGCGCAGGCAGAATGTGTTCGACGACTTCATCGCTTGCGGCCGGTGGCTCAAGGAATCGGGATGGGCGGCCCCGGACCGCCTGGCCATCGAGGGCGGCTCCAACGGCGGTCTGCTCGTGGGCGCGGCCGTCACCCAGCGCCCCGACCTGTTCCGCGCGGCCCTGTGCCATGTGGGGGTGCTGGACATGCTGCGCTACCACAAGTTCACCATAGGCTGGGCGTGGGTCCCCGAGTACGGGTCGGCCGGGGACGCCGCGCAGTTCAGGACGCTTCTTTCCTACTCGCCCCTCCACCGCGTCCGCGACGGTGTCTCCTATCCGGCGATCCTGCTCACCACGGCCGACCACGACGACCGCGTGGTGCCGGCGCACACCTACAAGATGACCGCGGCCCTTCAGAAAGCGCAGGCCGGCCCCCACCCCGTCCTGGTCCGGATCGGGGTGCGCGCCGGCCACGGGGCCGGCAAGCCCGTTGCCCGGCGGATCCGCGACCGGGCCGAACAGATGGCGTTTCTCTTCCGCGAGCTCGCCGTGCGCCCGCGCCCTTCCAAACCGTGACGGAATGCGCCCGATTGCGGAACCGTAGAATAAAACATTCCAATATGAGAATATAACAACATGGATAACCCAACCGACGAGATGGTCCGCATGGTGGCCGAACGGTTCCGCGCCCTGGCCGACGAGACGCGCATCCGCATCATGATGTGCCTGCGGCGGGGCGAGTGCAACGTGACCACCCTGTGCCGCGAGGTCGGCATCGCCCAGGCCAGCATGAGCAAGCACCTCGCCCTGCTCCGCCAGGCGGGGCTGGCCGGGGTTCGCCGCGAGGGCGCCCAGGCATTCTACTTTGTCCACGATCCCACGGTGTTCGACCTGTGCGGGATCGTCTGTGACGGGGTGGAGCGCCGCCAGCGCGCGATCAGCAAGGCCCTGGGCCTCGATCCCGCCCCCCGGCGGGGGGGCGCAAGTCGCAGGGTATCCAACCAGACCAAGTCCAGGGAGACCACCCGATGACCATGAATTGCATCAGCCCGCGGGAAACACACGACCGGATCGTGCGCGGCGACAGAATCCTGTTCGTGGACGTGCGAACCCCCAGGGAGCACGCGGAGATCCACACGCCTTTGGCCACCCTCATGCCGCTGGATGTCCTTGATCCCGCGAAACTGATCGCCGAGGCGGGGAGCACCGGAGCCACAATCGCCACCCTCTGCAAATCCGGAATGCGCGCGCGCCAGGCGGCGGAAAAACTTGCCGCGGCGGGGGCGCCGGATGTTGTCGTCGTCGAGGGCGGAATCATGTCCTGGGCGGACGAGGGCCTGCCCGTGGTGCGCGGAAAGAAGACCATCGGCGTGGACCGCCAGACCCGGATCGCCGCCGGTGCGATCGCGCTCACGGGCGCCCTGCTGGGCTTGTTTGTCCATCCCGGCTTCACATGGATCCCGGCGTTCGTCGGCGGCGGGCTGATGTTTGCCGGCCTCACGGACATCTGCCCCCTTGCCATCGGCATCGCCCTGATGCCATGGAACCGCAGCGCCAGGACGGCCGCCCCGGTCACCTGCTGCACCCGCTGAAGCGCCCACCCGCACCCCGACAAGACCCCGGACGGAAAAGGATCCCATCATGACGAAGAAACTCCTCATCATAGGCGGAGTGGCCGGCGGCGCAAGTGCCGCGGCACGCGCGCGCCGGCTCAGTGAAGACGCCGAGATCATCGTGGTGGAGCGAGGCCCCCATGTGTCGTTCGCCAACTGCGGGCTGCCGTACCACGTGGGCGGTGAGATCGCCGACAAGGCCAGGCTGCTGCTTCACACGCCCGCGTCGCTGGGGGACCGTTTCAACCTGGATGTCCGCGTGAACACCGAGGCGGTCCGGCTGGATCCGCGCACGCGCACCGTCACCCTGCGCGACATGGTCACGGGCCGGGAGGTGGACGAGACCTACACGGACCTGATCCTGTCGCCCGGCGCCGCGCCGCTGCGCCCGCCGATTCCCGGGATTGACCGCCCTGGCCACTTCACGCTCCGGAACGTTCCGGATCTGGAACAGATCATCGCCTGGGTGGACGGTCAATCCGCGCGCAGCGCGGTGGTTGTGGGCGGCGGTTACATCGGCCTGGAAATGGCCGAGCAACTGCGCCGGCGGGGCCTCGATGTGACCATTGCCGAGGCGCTGCCCCAGGTCATGGGCCCCCTCGATCCCGAGATGGCCGCCTGGATCCATGCGGAACTCGAGGCCAACGGGATCCGCCTCGTCCTTGGCGACGGCGTCGCCGGTTTCGAACAGCCCGGTTCCGTCGAATCCGCGAAGGCTTCGGTGGTGGTGCTCAAGAGCGGGCGCCGTCTGCCCGCGGATGTGGTGATCCTTGGCCTCGGCGTGAAACCCGAGGTGGGGCTCGCCCGCGAAGCCGGGCTGGAGATCGGGCAACGGGGGGGCATCCGCGTGGACGAGCAGATGCGGACCAGCGATCCCGCGATCTATGCGGTGGGCGACGCGGTCGAAGTGCGCGACGGCGTGACGGGCGAATGGACCCTGATTCCGCTTGCCGGTCCCGCCAACCGCCAGGGCCGCATCGCCGCGGACAACGTGTTTGGCCGGCGCTCCAGGTACAAGGGAACCATCGGCACGTCCATCCTGCGCATCTTCAGCCTCGGCGCCGGTTGCACGGGCGCCAACGAGAAGACGCTCCGCCGCCTTGGGATCCCCCACGAGGTGCTGCACCTCCATCCCGCCTCCCACGCGGGATACTACCCGGGGGCGAAACCGATCGCCCTGAAGGTGCTCTTCTCGCCCCGCTCGGGCCGTCTGCTCGGCGCCCAGGCGGTGGGGGAGGACGGCGTGGACAAGCGCATCGACGTCCTCGCGACGGCAATCCTCGGCGGGATGACGATGGATGACCTGGCGGAACTGGAACTGGCTTACGCGCCCCCCTTCGGCTCGGCCAAGGACCCGGTCAATCTCGCGGGCATGGCCGCCCAGAACGTGATGGCCGGGGATGTGGCCCTGGCCCAGTGGGGCGAAGTGGAAAAGGGGGCCGGCGTGGATTTCCTCCTGCTGGACGTGCGCGAGCGCGCGGAGCGCGACCGGGGAGCCCTGCCCAACTCGATCCACATCCCCCTTGGCGAAATCCGCACCCGTATCTCGGAATTGCCCCGCGACCGCGAGATCGTCGTGCATTGCCAGTCCGGCCAGCGCAGTTACATGGCCGCACGGATTCTCGCCCAGCGGGGTTTCCGCGTCAGGAACCTGACCGGCTCTTACCGCACCTGGGCGACCGCGACGGGCGCGGACGCCCGGGCCGCTGCCGCAACAAAACCACTGCCGGACAAGGCACCGGCCGGAGGGTCCTGCACCACCTGCGGTTGACCGGGTTCTGAAATGGCGTCCCGCGGGCCGACTGTCACCCGGGTTGCACGGTCAGAACCCCGCTCCCATTCGTCCCGCAAGTCCCACCGGGACTGTTACCGCCCGCGAAGCCTTACTCTTTCTGTCGCGGTTTCAGGTCTCGCGCGCTGCGGATGCGGTCGATGAACAGCACCCCGTCGAGATGGTCGATCTCGTGCTGGAAGATCACGGCTTCAAATCCCTCGGCCACGAGGGTGCGGGGCGCCCCCTCGAGGGTCTGACCGGTGACCGTCACCTTCGCGGCCCGGGGAATGCGGGCCACCAGGTCGGGGATGGACATGCAGCCTTCGCGGAAAGTGATGTCGCCCTCCCGCGCCAGAATCTCCGGGTTCAGCAGCACCACGCGCCCATGGTTCGGCACCGGCTTGCGCGCCCGCGTGGCATCAACCACCACGATGCGCAGGCTCTCGCCGATCTGGGGGGCCGCGATGCCCACCCCGGCGTGGCTGTCCAGCGTGTCCTCGAGGTCCCGTGCCGCCTCGCGCACCCGCGGATCGGCGGGATCCGCGTCGGGCGCCCTGGCGCGCAGCACCGGGTCCGGGTAGAGGACGATTTCGCGAACGGGCATGGGATCCGGGTTCCCGCGGTTTCCTAGAGGTCCGTGCTTTCCAGCAGTTCGGCCCGCACCTCGACGCCAAGTTCCGCCCCCGCGTCGGCCAGTGTTTTCTGCAGCAGTTCCACCTGGGCTGGCTCCGCAAAGCACTCGATCCGCACGAGGTAAACCGGGATGCGGGTGCGCCCGAGGAGCCGGGTGCTCATCTCCGTGATGTTCACGCCGTGTCCGGCCAGAAGGGCCGACAGGCGGGACACGATCCCGATGCGGTTCGGGCCGGCCGCCGAGACGAAGAAGTTGGGCGTCTCGTCGCGGACCGTTCGCGCCGCGCGCCGCAGGTGAACCATCATCTCCAGCGACTCCGACACCCGCCCCAGTTCGCGCCTCAATTCCGTCTCATCACCCCCGCGGGCCAGCAGGATCATGGCGAAGTTGCCCGACAGGCGGGTCATCGAGACATCCTCGATGTCGGCGTCCGCCCGCGCGAAGATGTCCGAGATTGCCGCGATGATCCCCGGTCGGTCGGGTCCCGTCACCGTCAGCAGCCAGCGGCCGGTTTCCTGTGCGTCATCCATGTTCCATGCCGTCCCGTGCTTCAGAATCGCGTGCGCCGGAAATAACAAGGGGCCCGGCGAATACTTCTGGCAACTGCCATCGGGAAAACGCCGGATCCACGGCCCGCACGACGCGGGCCGGACGGGTTACTTGCTCACGCCGGCGATGCAGCGCACCGTGTCGCGCGCGATGACCAGTTCCTCGTCGGTGTTCACCACGAAGGCGCGGACGGGCGAGCCGTCCCCGGTGATTTCGCCGCCGCCCTGCGGCAGGTTGGCGTTGCGCTCCGCATCCAGGATGATGCCCAGTTTCTCCAGACCCTCCAGGACCATGGTGCGGATGAGCGGGCTGTTCTCGCCGATGCCCCCGGCGAAACACACGAAGTCCGTGCCGCCCAGGGCCGCGTGGTAGGCGCCCAGGTACTTGCGCACGCGGTACGCGAACGCCTTCAGGGCCAGCGTCGCGCGCTCGTGGCCCTTTTCGTGCTCCGAGATCAGTTCGCGAACGTCGCTCGACACGCCCGAAATTCCCGCCAGCCCGCTGAACTTGTTCATCATGGTGTTCATCTCATGGAGGCTGATCTCCTCCTTGGCCATCAGGTACAGGACGGTGGCCGGATCGATGTCGCCGCAGCGCGTGCCCATGATCAGGCCCTCAAGCGGCGTGAAACCCATGCTCGTGTCGATGGACTTGCCGCCGTCCACCGCCGCCATGCTGCTGCCGTTGCCCAGGTGGATCGTGACCACCTTGAACTGCTCGCGCGGCTTCTTGATGAAGCGGTGCTCCAGCGCGTAGGTCATGAAGCGGTGGGAGGTGCCGTGGAACCCGTAGCGGCGCACCTTGTGCTTCTGGTACACCGAATAAGGGAGCGCGTACAGGAACGCATGGCGCGGCATGCTCTGGTGGAACGAGGTGTCGAAGATGGCGGCGTGCGGCACGTTGGGGAGGGCCTCCTTCATCAGGTCGTAGCCCTTCAGGTTGTGCGGGTTGTGGAGCGGCGCCAGCTCGAAGCAGTCGCGAACCTTGGCGGCCACGTCCTCGTCGAACAGCACCGACGTGGAGAAGTACTCGCCGCCGTGAACAACACGGTGGCCCACCGCGTCGATCTCCGAAACGTCCTTCACCACCCCGATTTCCGGGTCCGTGAGCAGCTTCAGCACCTGTTTGATCGCCGAAGAATGGTCCCAGATCGGGGGAGTGGACACATGGGGCTGGCGCCCCGGCACCGTGAACTTCACGGTGGAATTGGTCATGCCGATCTTGTCGATCAGCCCCCGCCCGATCTTGGTTTCGGTTTCGTTCTTGATGGCTTCCAGGCTGGTTTCAATCAGCTCGAACTTCACCGAAGAACTTCCAACATTCAAAACTAGAACTTTCATTTCCAGGGGGCCCCTTCGCGTGGCTTGTTAAATCTGGCGTCATTTGGGGTGCCCAAAATCGCCGGTTTCAAGTCCCGCGGACGGGAAAAATGCCGATTTCTTAAAAAAGCCCCGGTCGGTCACTCCAGCGGCGGGTGGTGGCGCGATGCGACAACCAGCACGAGCAACGACACGATTGCTCATCGCTCCCACCAGGACGAGAGCCCGGGCAAACGCGTTCGTGGCCGCCGCCGGCAGGTGCGGACGGATCAGCGGCAGGTGCACGTGCCACAAGAGGCCCAACCCGCCGGCACCGTCCAGTCGCGCGGCCTCCAGCACTTCCCGGCTCACGGAGGCAAACGCGGCCGAAAGCGTCCGTGGCACCAGCGGGATGGTAGCCACGGAAGCCGCCGGGACGGCCGCCTGGAAGGTGAAGACCAGCGGCGATCCGAACACGGCTTTCCACGCCTGTCCAACGGGACGGCGCCTGCCCACGACCACCAGGAAGAAGAAGCCGAGCACCGTTGGGGAAAGAACCAGGGGGAGCAGCACCGCGGATTCGAGGATTTTGCGCCCGGGAAGTCTCCCTTGGGCCAGGGCATTCCCGAGCAGGGTTCCCACCACCATGCCGATGGCCGTGGCGGTGACCCCGACACGCAACGACACCCAAAGGGGCATCCAATCGAAGGCGCCGGAACTGGTGGGAAGAAAGGCGTTCATCGGAAGGGACTAATGGTGGTCCCGGGCGTTGGCATCATCTAGCGCCGATTCGGATTGGCGGGATCATGCCTCCCGGACCGTTCGCGGGAGAAGCACGCCCCTGGAAAAGAAAAGCGGGCCGCCCGGCATTGGTGGGGGGGGGGAGGATGCCGGGCGACCCGCGCGGTCCGGCTCTCGCCGAACCAAACCTGCACTTGAAAGAGCATTTCGCGTGCCAATCTCCGGCTCGTTTGTCATTCTTGGTGGTTCCATTCCGAAATCAGCTCGCATTTCCCGGATTACCTGCCACGCGACGGGCCTGACGGGCATACACCACAAGCCATATCAGCCAAGTGGACGGGGCAAATCGAACTTTGGTCCAACCGGACCTTCCTCCAGACACAACCAGGTGGATCGCTTTCTTTTTTTCGACCATCCGTTTTGTCGTTGCCTTTCTAGACAGCAGCATCTCGTTTTGAGACTACAGCGTAGATTTGGACTGCCGTGGCAGGGTTTCTATTTCGAGCATTCAGGGGATCATGTTGGAGAATTCGAATACGGTAAGTTTGCCCAAGAGCGTTCTCGTGGTTGATGATATCCCCGAGACCCGGATTCTGTTATCCGGTATGCTGGGAAACTGGGGGTATGATGTTCTTTCTGCCGCCAACATTGCCGAAGCCAACGCCGCGCTCACCTCCGCGATACCCGACGTGGCCATCGTGGATGTTTACCTGCAGGACGAAAACGGATTGAGCCTCGTCCGCGATCTCCGGCGTCGGATGCCGGACCTGGGCATTATCGTGATTTCCACGGAGGACACCAAAGCCCTGGCTTCCAAAGCCGTCGAAGTCGGAGCCGATGACTTTCTTTCCAAACCGATCGTGAAGGAAGCCCTGAAGCTCAGCGTGGACCGTCTGGCCGAATTCCGCCGCAACCGCCTCCGCGCGGCCCAGTTGGAGCGCGATCTCAAACACTCGGTCATGGAAAACGTTTTCCCGGGCATCGTGACCCATTGCGATGCCATGCGGGCCGTGCTCCGCCTGGTGGAGAAAGTCGGCCCGCGCGACCTGTCCGTCCTGGTGTTTGGCGAAAGCGGCACGGGCAAGGAACTGGTTGCACGGGCCATCCACCAGCTGAGCGCGCGCAACCGCGGCGAGTTCGTGGAACTCAACTGCGCCGCCCTCCCGCCCAACCTGGTTGAGAGCGAGCTTTTCGGCCACGAAAAGGGTTCGTTCACGGGGGCCGTTGTCTCGCGTGCCGGCAAAATGGAGCAGGCCAATGGCGGCACGCTGTTCCTCGACGAGATCGGGGAACTCCCGCTCGAGATACAGCCCAAGCTGTTGCGCTCGCTCCAGGAGCGGCGCATCACCCGGGTTGGCGGCAAGGGATCCATCGAGTGCGATTTCCGCCTCGTCTGCGCCACCAACCGCGACCTGGTCCATGAGGTGCGGGCCGGCCGGTTCCGCGAAGACCTTTTCTACCGGGTCTCCGTCTTTCCCGTGAAACTGCCCCCGCTTCGCGAGCGCATGGAAGATCTGGACCTGCTGCTGTCCTATTTCCTCAAGCAGGAAGGCGGCGGCCACCTGCGGGTCAGTCGCGAGGCGCGCGATCTGCTCCACGCGTACTCCTGGCCGGGCAATATCCGGGAACTGAAGAATTTCGTGCAGGCCGTCGCCCTCCTCACCGACGACGCAGTCATCGGCGACCGGAGCGTCCGCAATTACTTCGGCACCCGTCTTTCGCTGGGTGATTTCCCGTCGGCCGGGACGGGTACCGAACCGGGAAACCGCCCCGTGCGCAGACTGGCGGAAATCGAGCGGGAGGAAATCATGCACGCCCTGAATGTCTTCGACGGCAATGTGCCGGAAGCCGCCCGGGCCCTCGGGATGGGCCGCGCAACCCTTTACAAGTACCTCAAGCGGGCTCCGGAGGCCGGACCGGAAAAGCCACGCGCCTGAGGCCCGCCGGATCAATCGTCCGGGAGCCGCGGATCGCCCAGCTGAACATTCGTGCCCTCACCGGGCCGGAAAATAAACACGACATTTTTCCACGACCTGCACAGCATCAGCAACCCGAATCCCCCCGGGTGCAGCGAACACGGGAGTTCGTTCCGGGTTCGCGGGCCGCCGCCATTTCCGGGTTCTGCGGCCCACCGGAGGCGCACCGAATACCTGTCCTCCACGAGCGCGATCACCACCTGGTCCATCACCCGGGTCAGGACGGTTTCGCGGTTCACCAGATGCGGCGGATAAGGGGGGAGGTGACCATCCACGGACAATCCCGCTCCGGGATCTTGAATCTCCACGGAGGGTGCCCCGGCGGAATCGCAAGGGTGCGGAAAAAACGAAACCGAGGCCACGTTCACCTCCCCCTTGGGAGCCCGTTGCGAAAGGGCGTTCTTGCATCCCTCCGCCACGGCAAATCTCAGGGCCAGCGCATTGGCACTTCCCGGGTGGGACGCCTCGGAGATGAAAGTGTCACAAAGGGTTTCGATCACGGCCATCGAATCCATTGCGCACGGAACCGTGACCGAGTAGAGCGGTTTGGGACCGGAAAACCGATTGGGCGATTCGGGGCGGTTCGCAGGGCTGGAATTGGGCATTACGGACATGAGCGAAGCCGTTTGGTCACGGAGCGCGGGCACGGCCCGGATGACTTGAACGATTGCGATTCTGCTAGAGAAAACCGAGCCAATTGGACGGGACGGTGCATGAAACATGATTAAAGATTGATTTGGTTGGCTTTACATGCCGTTTGTGCACGAATGGCATCTGTGGCTTTTTCAAATGCAAGTCTCGCAATGAGAACAATCCGCAAAACCGCTCCCAAGGCTGGATTTTCCCGGGACGGATAGAGCCTCATCGAAACGCGCGATCCGCCCCGGACCATGGCCAGACGGTCGGGAAATGCGTTTTCTGGTGGGTGCCGCCAATGACTTGTCCCCAGCCCGGCCAAAAATCCTGCACACAATTCTTGAATTGATGTGAACGGGCCGTGCATTCTTGCCCCCAGCGAGGTGAAAAATCATGCATATTCCCGATGGGTACCTGGGGCCGAAGACGGTTGCCGCAACCTTTGCGCTGGTGGCGCCTTTCTGGTTCGTGGCCTGGCGCCGGGTGCAATCGCGCATCCGCGGCTCTGAGATTCCGTACCTCGCCCTCAGCGCCGCGTTCGTGTTCGTCGTGCAGATGTTCAACGTGCCCATCCTGTTTGGCACCACCGGCCACGCCGTGGGCGCGTCCATCGTGGCCATCGCCCTCGGTGCCTGGCCGGCGATGCTGGCGGTCACTTTCGCCCTGACCCTGCAGGCCGTCGTTTTCGGTGACGGCGGGGTGCTGGCCATCGGGGCGAACTCGCTGAACATGGCCGTCATCCAGGTCTTCGTCTCGCTGGCTGTCTGGAACCTTCTTCGTCCGCGGGATCCGTCGGCAAGCCGCGGGCGCACCTTTTACGCCGCGTTCGCCGCCGGATATGTCGGGGTGGTTGCCGCCGCCCTTGCCACGGCGTTCATGTTCGGAATCCAGCCGGCCCTGGAACGCGGACCCGGCGGAAGCCCGCTCTATGCGCAGATTCCCCTTGCCCCCGCCCTGTATGCAATGGGGCTGAGTCATTTGCTGATTGGCTTACTGGAAGGGGCCATCACGGGTGCGGTGGCCGTGGCCCTGGCCCCGGGGGCCCGTTCCGTTCCCGAACTCGGGGCGAACCTCCTGCCTGCCGGACCCGTGTGGCATCGGCGCGGTTTTTGGGCCCTGGCGGTTGTGATCGTGCTGGCCGTGCCCCTGGGACTTTGGCTTCCCGAGAAATTCGGCGCCGGGGCTGCCTGGGGCGAATGGTCGCCTGAGGAGGCCGCACAGCGTGCCGGGTTGGAAACCGTCCCGGCCGGCATGGCGAAGACCGCCGGGATCTGGAAGGCGCCCGTTCCGGATTACGCTTTCCGCGAGCCCGGGGGCAAAGCCTCCGAAAGCGTCCAGTACATCCTTGCAGCCCTCCTTGGCGTGGCGCTAATTTCCGTCACGTTCCTGCTGCTTGGAAAATGGCAGCGTTCGCGGCTCGAAAAAATCCGGGAATTATGACAACTTGAAACTGACCCGAGCAGGTGGTCGCCGCGCGCGGCCTCGGTGGCCTGCTGCGCTCCTGCTGTTTTGCCTGATCCCGTGGGCCACCCCGGCACGGGCGCATCTTCTTCCCCATTTCGCGTGGCTGAGCGTGGAGCGAACCGTTCACGTGGATGCCGCCTCCATCCGTGTCGAGTATCGCTGCGCATTCCGGCCGGAGGCCCTGGCCAGTCCGGACCCGCTCCTGGACCGGGACGGAAACGGGCAGGCGACTCTGCCCGAAAAGGAGCAGTTCCTCCGCCAGGCGGAGGCATACCTCGTGGCCGACCTGATGGTGATCCACCAAAGGAAGCCCGTCATCCTGCAGGCCGCAAGTTTCACGCTGGCCGATGACCGCGGCGGTTTTGCCGCCGCGTTCGACGGCAAGCTCAACCCGCCCCCGGACGATCCCGAGACACCGGACATCGCCTACATCATGGACCCCGCATTCCTGGGTGCCGGCGCGGTTGCGGGAGAAATCCCCAAGCCCACCCAGGTCAGCTCGCGTGACGGCACCCTGTTGCTCCGGGAAGGCAAGGAACCCGTCTCGTCCATGCAGATTCCCTCCCAGGTGCAGACCGTCCTGCCCCTGAAGCGTCCGCGCGGCGCGACTGCCGCCGGGAATCCCGAATCCACCCGGACCGTCACCGGCCCGTCGTCACCGGTGACCACGGGTTCATCCGCCCCCGAGTCCACCGCAACCGCCGGTGCTCCCGAAACCGAGTCGCAGCGCAAACTCAAGGCCCTGGTAACCGTGAATTCCGGATCTCCCTGGGTGCTGTTCCTCTCCCTTTTCGCGGCCGCGGTGATGGGCGGTCTGCATGCGCTCCAACCCGGCCACGGCAAGACCGTCGTGGCGGCCTACCTGGTTGGCAGCCGCGGCCGCATCCGCGACGCCGTGTTCCTCGGGCTCACGGTGACCTTCACGCACACGATCACCGTGATCCTCCTCGGCGTCGGGGCCCTGACCGCCTCGAGCTTCATCGTGCCCGAGCGAATGTTCGGGGTTCTTGGCATCGCGTCCGGGTTGCTCATCTTCGGCCTCGGCGCGATCTTCCTGGGTCAGCGCCTCCGCCTGCTGGGTGTCCATGCCCACGGAATGCATGTGCATGTGCACCACCCCCCGCACAGCCACCCGCCGGATCATCACGCCCACCCGCACGGCGGACACGAGCATGGTCACGGTCCGGGCCAGCACACCCACGAACTGCCCGACCGCGTGTCGCCCAGGGCGCTGGCGGCTCTCGGGATCAGCGGCGGCATCGTGCCGTGCCCCGATGCCATCGTGGTGCTGCTGATCGCGGTGGCGCTGGGCCGCATCGGGCTCGGGCTCGCGGTCATCCTGGCGTTCAGCGCCGGGCTTGCGGCCGTGCTCATCGCCATCGGGATCCTGATGGTCTGCGCCCGCCCGCTGGTGGAGCGTTGGTCCGGTGGCACCGAAAGCCGCTGGCTCCGCGTCTACCTTCCCATCGGCAGCGCGGCGGTCGTCATGCTCGTCGGGCTGGCCCTGGTCGTGCAGGTCCTGCTCCAGCAGGGCGTCATCAGGGTCGTGTCCTGATGGGTTTCCTCCACAACACCGTCGGCAGCTTCGACCGCCTTTGGTCGGCCAGCAGCGAACTCCTCCACGGTGCGCCGCGCCAGGGGTTTCTGCAGCGTTTTGGCCGCCCGGCCCGCGTCGCGGCGGCTTCGCTGGCGCTCGTCGGGACCACGATGACGACCAGCGTCCCGCTGCTGGTCGGCCTCTACCTTTCCTGCGGGATGCTCGCCCTCGTCTCGTTCATCGAAATCGGCCGTTACATCCGCACCAACCTCCTCGCGATCGCGGTTTTCGCCGTTCCGCTGGCCCTCGTGGGCAGCATGGACTGGGTGGTGCGCGGCGAGGTGTTCCTGCGCGTCGGCGGCGTCGGGTTTTCCCGCCAGGGACTCCACGGGGCGGCGCTCGTTTCGCTTCGCGCGCTCGACTGCGTGAGCATCACGATGCTCCTGGTGCGCAGCGCCGGCCTGCGCGGCGTGCTTTCCGGCATGGCGGGGCTTGGGGTTCCGGCCGGCGTCGTGGCCGTGCTCCAGATGGCTTTCGCCCACATCCATGTGCTGGGGCGCACGGCGCACGCCATGGTGCACGGCGTGCGCGCCCGGACCCTCCGGTCGCCGCGGACCAGGGAGGCCTGGGCAATCACGGCAAACCACGGAACCGCCTTGCTTGGCAAGAGCGTGCGGGCCAGCCACGACGTCCACTCGGCCATGCTGGCCCGCGGGTTTGACGGGCGCTTCCCCACCACGGAGCAGCCCGTGCGCTGGAAGCGCGGCGATGTGGCCCTGGTCGCCTCGGGCGCCGCGGTCATTGCGGCGGCGGTGCTCCTGTGACTTCCCTGTTCCAGGTTCGCGATGCCGGGTTTGCCTACCCGGGCCGTTCGCCCTCGATTTGGGGCGCCACGTTCGAGGTCGAGCGCGGCGAACACCTCGTGCTTCTCGGCATGAACGGGGCGGGGAAGAGCACGCTTCTCCACCTCCTCGGGGGGATCCTGTTCCCGACCAGCGGCGAGGTTGCGTTCGAGGACACCCCGCTCACCCACGAGCACATCGAGCACGACGCCGGCTTCCGGCGCGCGTTCCGCACCCGCGTCGGCATCCTGTTCCAGAACCCCGACACCCAGCTGTTCTGCCCGACGGTCCGGGACGAAATTGCCTTTGGTCCCCTCCAGTGCCTTCCGCGCGCCGAGGCCCTGGATCGCACGGCCGAAATGCTCGCAGCGTTTGGCCTGGAGGCGCTGGCGGGCGAGGCCCCCTATGCCCTCAGCGGCGGCGAAAAGCGGCGGGTGGCGCTTGCGGCCGTGCTGGCGATGCGCCCCGAAGTCCTGCTTCTCGACGAGCCCGCTTCGAACCTCGATCCGAAAACCTGCGATTTCCTTTTTGGCATTCTCGGGCAGTACGCGGCCGATCCCGGGCGGACGGTCGTGGTGGCAACCCACGACCTTCCCGTGGCGCGCGCCCTGGCCACGCGGTGCCTGATCGTCGCCCCCGACCACACCGTTGCCGCGTGCGGCGGCGTGGAGGCCCTGCTCGATGACGAGGATCTGCTTCGCCGCGTGAACCTGGTGGGGGAGCGGCGCTGGGAGGGTCGCCGGTAGGCGCCGGCCCGCCGGGACCGCGCATAAAAACGCAACCGTGCGGTTCTGCCTGTTCACCATGACAACCCACGGAGACACCCCCGGCGCGGAGCGCGCCGCCAACCGCCTCGCCAACGAGACATCGCCCTACCTCCTCCAGCACCGTCACAACCCCGTGGACTGGCATCCGTGGGGCGACGAGGCTTTCGAGAAGGCGCGCCGTGAAAACAAGCCGCTCCTCATCTCCATCGGCTACTCCGCGTGCCACTGGTGCCATGTCATGGAGCGCGAGAGTTTCGAGAACCCCGACATCGCCCGCCTCGTCAACGAAACCGTGGTTCCCGTGAAAGTGGACCGCGAGGAGCGTCCCGACGTGGACGCCATCTATATGAACGCCTGCGTGGCCATGACCGGCCAGGGCGGATGGCCCCTCAATGCGTTCGTCACGCCGGACCTGAAGCCGTTTTTCGTCGGCACCTATTTCCCGCCCGACGACCGGTGGGGGCGCGCCGGTTTTCCCACCGTGGTCCGCCGCATCCGCGAAGCGTGGGACCGGGACCGGCTTGACCTGGTGAAACAGGCCTCCGCCCTCCAGGATGAAATCGACCGATACGGCCGCGAAACCACGTCGCAGCCCATTCACCCGGATGTGTGGGAACACGCCGTCAACGAGGCCGCCAACCAGTTCGATCTCCAGCAGGGCGGCTTCGGCGGCGCACCCAAGTTCCCCCCGGACCAGCGCCTTGCCATGCTTCTCGCCGTCGCGCGGGACACCGATTCCGAAGTGGCCCTCCGCATGGTGGAACGAACCCTGGACGCGATGGCGCGCGGCGGCATCTACGACCAGCTCGGCGGCGGTTTTGCGCGCTATTCGGTGGATGCCGAGTGGCTGATTCCCCATTTCGAGAAGATGCTCTACAACCAGGCCCTGCTGGCGCCGCTGTACCTGGACGCGCATCTCGCAACGGGCAGACCCGATTTCCTGGCCACGGCCTGCGAGACCCTCGACTGGGTGCTCCGCGACATGCGATCGCCCGGGGGGATGTTCTTCAGCGCCCTCGACGCGGACAGCGAGGGGGTCGAGGGGAGATTCTATGTCTGGACCCCCGCGGAGGTTGCCGCGATACTCGGCGACGGGGACGCCGACCTGTTCTGCCGATTCTACGATGTGACGCAGGAGGGCAACTTCGAGCACGGGGCGAGCGCGCTCCGGGTGCTTCAGCCCCTCGAGGAATTCGCCGAGGTGAACGACATGGACCCCGCCCCCCTTGCCGCCCGGCTGGAGACGCTTCGCGGGCGGATGCTGGCCGCCCGGTCGCGGCGGGTGCCACCCGGCCTGGATGACAAGTGCATCACCGCGTGGAACGGGCTGATGATCTCCGCCCTCTGCCGCGGCCACCAGGTCACGGGAAAACCCGAATACCTCTCCGCGGCGGGGACCGCCGCCGATTTCGTGCTGAAGAACCTGCGTCCGGAACCCGCCCGCCTCCTGCGCATTTTCTGCAAGGGGCGCGCCCATGTCACCGCCGTCCTGGAAGACTACGCGTTTTTCACCGCGGCCCTGATCGATCTCCACGAAACCTGCTTCGACCGCCGGTACCTGGATTCCGCGCTCGAACTGGCGGAGGCCACCGTGAAGCGTTTCGCCGATTCGGAAGCCGGCGGATTCTACCTGGCCGACGGCGCGGATGCCTCCCTGATCCAACGCACGCGCGAGTCGCACGACGGGGCGCTTCCCGCGGGCGCTTCGGTTGCCGCGATGAACTTCCTGCGCCTGGGCTCCATTTGTGACCGTGCCGATCTCACCGCGGTCGGCGTCCGCGCCATCGAACACGCGGGACCGCGCGCAAACCGCGTTCCCGGCGCTTTTTCCGCCCTTCTCCTCGCCGAGCGTTTCCGCCGCGGGCCGACCCCGCAGATCGTGGTGGTCGGCGAACCCGACGATCCTGCGGCCCGGGATCTCGTGGGGGCAGCCTGGAAATCCTACCTGCCCGCCCGGGTCATCGTCCGTTCCACAACCGCGGACGATCCGCTGCCCCTCGCCTCCGGGAAATGGTCGCCGGACGGAGCCGCCTTCGTCTGCGTCAACAGCGCATGCAACGAACCGGCGCGGGATGTCCGGACCCTGATCGCCCAGTTGTCCGACCTGTTCGAATAGACAACAATCGGGGGAAATCCGTTACCCCGTGCCGGCTTGGAGCCTTGCGTCCAATGGCGCGCGGTGGTCAAATCGCACCATGCTTCAGTCATGGTTCATGCGCTTGTAACATAAACAAAGGCAGCAATGTAACCTGATTGTCACCGAATCGGCTCCTCCCCAGTCCAGTATGGAACGGTGATTGCGATGCAAGTGTGCAGCACCAAAATCCTATGGAGAGTTTTCACCCGATGATTGGTTCCTGTTGCGTGCGTTACTTCGACTTGGGCGACAGCGTTTGCCCCGTCTGCCTTAATCAGCTCGATGAACACCGGAAAGAGCGCGACCTGGCGCGTGAGTTCCGAGCTAGTGTCGGAGAGATGAAGCCGGCCGCGCGCAAATTGCTCGAGCGCGGGGCGCTCGACGCGGCGGAGGTCGCCTCGCCGTCGGTCACGGTGACGGGCATGGCGCGGCGCAATCCGGCGCGCCGCCAGCTCTTCAAGCTGATCGGTGTTTACCTTCCGGAAGCCGAAGCCCGGCGGGCGCTTCAGAACATCCACGAGTTCAAGTGGATTGAGGCCGAGAAGGCCGGTTTTGACATCTGGCAAATCGCCCCGGCGAGGCAGCCGCTCCACGAGGCCGCTCGCGCCTGGTCGGCGCGCCACCTCCAGGGCTTCCTGCTGTGGCAGAACAAGGCCGCCTAGGGTCGTCTGGCTCCAGGAATCACCAGGCTTTTTTCTTGTCGCACCGGCCCGGCGCCTGCTCTCTGGTGCCACGCATTCCGGATGGCCCGCCCCGGTCATTCCGGGCTGTGACCAAGTCGTCCGGGAGATGAGGCTGATGAAACGCGAGGATGTGGGCGGGCACAAGTTCGTGGTGCTGGGTGCGGCACGCAGCGGTATCGCTGCGGCCCACCTGCTCAGGCGGCACGGCGTGGACGCGCTGGTTGCCGATGAGAAGCCCGCGGAGAAGGCAACCGCCGTCATCGCCGAACTCGATACCCTGGGAATCCCCAGTGTGTGGGGCGAAACGGCGGCCGCCTGCCTCGAGGGGCGCACCGCCGTCGTGCTCAGCCCTGGGATCCCGCGGAGCCACCCGATCGTGCTCGGGGCCATCCGCCGCGGGATGCCCGTGATCGGCGAGATCGAACTCGCCCACGCGTTCATGCCGCCCGGCGCAAAACTGGTGGCCATCACCGGCACCAACGGCAAGACCACCACCACCGCCTGGATTGCCCACCTGCTGAACGAGTCGGGAATCCGCGCCGTGCTGGGCGGCAACATCGGCGATGCCTGGGCCAACCGCGTGGATTCCCCCGAAAACGCCGCACCCGGCACCGTGTTCGTGATCGAGGTCAGCAGTTTCCAACTGGAGAGCATCGAGGATTTCCATCCCGACGTGGCCATCCTAACCAACCTCGCCCCCGACCACCTGGACCGCTATCCCGGTTTCGGGGCCTATGCCGACGCCAAGCGCAGCATCCTGCGCAATCTCGGGCCGACGGACGCCTTCATCTGGAACAGCGACAACCCGGCCAGCGTGTCGTTTCCCGCAGGCACATCCTCGCGCGTTTTCGCCTTCTCGGCCCTCGGTGATCACGGCCTGCCCGGGGCGGTGATGCAGGGCGACATGCTGGCCTTGCGCGGGGAGAACGGGACCCTTGTTGAAATGATTCCGTCCGGGGATCTTCCCGTGCCCGGCCACCATAACCTCGAAAACGCCCTCGCTGCCGCCCTTGCCGCGTGGCTGGCGGGTGCCCCGCCCGATGGCATCCGCAGGGGCCTGCGCTCCTTTCCCGGGGTCGAGCACCGCATCGAGTTTTCCGGGCGCCGGGCGGACGGCGTCGAGTTCTTCAACGACTCGAAAGCCACCAACCTGGACTCGCTCGAAAAGGCGCTCCGGAGTTTCCGGCGGCCGGTGGTGCTTATCGCTGGCGGCCGCGACAAGAACAGCGATTACTCCGGCCTGAACGAGCTCGTTCGCGCGCGGGTCAGGCGCCTGGTCACTCTGGGCGAGGCGGCCCCGCTCATCGAGGCCGCCTGGCGGCCCCTCGTCGCCACCGAACGCGCCGCATCCATGGACGACGCCGTGCGGCGCGCGTCGGCAGCGGCCCGGGAGGGTGACGTGGTGCTCCTGTCGCCCGCGTGCGCCAGTTACGACATGTACAACAACTTCGAGGAACGCGGCCGCGACTTCAAGGCGTGCGTCGCCGGGCTGCTGGCTGTTTCGGCCGGCTGACCCGCCTCCGCGGTTGTCCCCGAACCGTGGCCCGCGTTTTCAGCCCCGCCTCTTTGGACGCGCCGAATTGCCGGGCGTCGTCCGTGACGAATCGGTCGGCTTTCCGGGCGCCGGCGCCAGCGACATGAATTGCGTCCATGGCCCTGAACGACGATGACTCCGGTATCCCGGTCGAGCGACCGGCCGCATCCGGCGGCATCTCAGCGATGGTCCCCGAAAGCGTGCCGCCCCGCGCCGGCAGCTCCTAATGGCGGAAGTGCCGCATACCCGTGAACACGAGGATCATGCCGTGCTCGTCGGCCGCCTGGATGACTTCCTCGTCCCGCACGCTGCCGCCGGGCTGGATGATGGCGCGGATCCCGATGTCGGCCGCCCGGTCCACGTTGTCGCGGAACGGGAAGAACGCGTCGCTCGCCATGCAGGCGCCGCGGATCGGGCTGCGGGCCTTCACGGCCGCCAGGTTCGTCGAGTCGATGCGGCTCATCTGGCCCGCCCCGATGCCGATCGTGGCGTCGCGCGATGTGTACACGATCGCGTTCGACTTCACGAACTTCGCCACGCGCCACGCGAAGAGCAGCGAGTCGAGGTCCTCCTCGGTCGGCCGGGCTTTGCTGACCACCTTCAGGTCGTCCCGGGTAATCACGCCCAGGTCGCGGTCCTGGACCAGGAGCCCTCCCACCACGCTTTTCAGCATCATCTGCGGCTGGGCGGGCGTGAAGGGGCCGGTTTCAAGAAGGCGCACGTTTTTCTTCCTGGCAAACACCGCCTTGGCCGCCTCGGTGAACCGGGGCGCGATGACCGCCTCCACGAACATTTCCGTGATCGCGGTGGCCGTGTCTTCGTCCACTTCGCGGTTCACGCCGATCACCCCGCCGAACGCGCTGGTGGGGTCGCACTCGCGCGCCGCCAGGTAGGCGTCCTTGAGGTTGGCCGCCCGGGCCACGCCGCAGGGATTGTTGTGCTTGATGATGCAGCAGGTCGGCTCCTCGAATGCCCGCACAATCTCCAGCGCCGAGTCCAGGTCCACGATGTTGTTGTACGAGAGTTCCTTGCCCTGGAGCTGCTCCGCTTTGGCGACGCTTGTCTCGAAACTGTCGGCCAGATCGTAGAATGCGGCCGTCTGGTGCGGGTTCTCACCGTAGCGCAGATCCTGGAGTTTCTCGAAGGATGGGGACAGCTCGTCCGGGTGTTCGGTGGCCTCCTCCCCGCCGTGGTCGTGGTCGGGATCGTCGCACAGGTCTTCGGGCAGCTGCTCCGTCAGGTATCCCATGATCGCCGCGTCGTAACAGCTGGTTGTCGCGAACGCGTGGATCGCGAACGCCATGGCCGGCATCTCCTCTTGCGGTTCGGGGGCGCCGTTCAGGTGCGCGACGAGCGGGGGATAGGCTTCCGGCGACGCGAGCACCAGCACGTCCTCGTGGTTCTTGGCCGCCGCGCGGATCAGGCTCACGCCCCCGATGTCGATCTGCTCGATGGCCTCCTCCAGCGTGGTGCCGGGGGCCGATACGGTTTCCTCAAACGGGTAGAGGTTCACCACCACGAGGTCGATGGGCTTGATGCCCGACTCGGCCAGCGTCCTCATGTCGTCGGGGTTCGAGCGACGGGCCAGGATCCCGGCGAAAATCTTCGGATGGAGCGTCTTCACCCGCCCGCCCAGGATTTCCGGCTGACCCGTATAATCGGAAATCGAAGTGGCCGCGATCCCCTTGTCGCGGAGAAACTTCAGGGTGCCGCCGGTCGAGAGGATCTCGACATCGTGGCGGGCGAGGGCCTTTCCGAGATCTTCCAGGCCGGTCTTGTCGTAAACGCTGATGAGCGCGGTGCGGATGGTTTTCATGATGGAAGCACTTCGGGGAACCCCGGGTGCGGATGGCAAAGGAAAATCTTGGCCAAACTTCGTTCCCGGATCATTCCCGCGCCGCGGTGGCCGGGCGCTTCGCGGTTCGGGGCATTCTGCCCGCGCCGCCGGCCTCAGTCTTCGCGCAGTTCCACGCCGTGGCTGGCGGCGAACTCGCGGGCCTGGTCGGTCACGATGGCCGTGCGCGCGTGGACGAGGGTCTTCTCTCCCCTCTGGTGCGCGCGCCACACATCCTCCGCCGTGACAAACTCACGCTTCGGATTCGGGCGCGTCCTGGCCAGCCGCGCCGGCGTCTCGTTCACGGGGACATGGAAGGCCGCCTGCACGGCGGCCGCAAGCCGGTCGGGAGCCGAGAAGGTCACCCCCATCTGCTGCAACTTGTGAAAATGGTTTTCCGCGGTGCGCTGGAAGGCCGGCGCCAACGCCGGGTTGGCTTCGGCAAGGACGCGGCCCAGTTCCTCCAGCGGACGCCCGACGATCACGGGCTTTCCGGCAAGGAGCAGCTTGGTCAGCAGGAAGGTCGGCACCGAGTCGTCCAGCGCCAGGGCAAGTTTTGCGGCGGTGTTCGGGGAAATGCCGGGAAGCAGGATTCCGGCCGCGTCCGTCGCGGCGCTCCCCAGTTCGCGCTCGCAGTTTGAGGATAACAGGCGCGTCCCTGCCGGCATTTGCCGCAGGATTTCTTCCGGGCTGAAGAAGCGCTTGAAAGAGTAACTGAATGCCGCCGCCAACTGGAACCCCTGCGCGGAAACCTGCCCGAGTTGGGCGGCAAAGGTCGGCGAAGGGGCCTCGCGGCCGGTGAACAGGACAAGAAGTTCCCGCCGGGAACCGGCGGATACAGTCACGCCGCCCGCGCCCTCAAGGCGCTGGATCGCGGCGATCACCGTGGCACGCACCAGGGCGCGCAGTTCGTCTGGGTTGGAGGGAAGGGCCGTCACAGGGAAACCATGCGGCAGCCGCAACGCCCGTCACCGGGCGGAGCGGCTGCCGGCAAAGTCCGCAATCCGGGGGATTAACCCTGGGGCAGGATCTTCTCGAGGTCGTTGTGGGGGCGGGCGATCACATGCACGCTGATCAGTTCACCCACACGGCGGGCCGCCGCCGCGCCGGCGTCTGTCGCGGCTTTCACCGCACCGACATCCCCGCGCACCATCACGGTCACCAGGCCGCCACCGACATGTTCCTTGCCGATCAGGCGCACATTGGCTGCCTTAACCATGGCATCCGCCGCCTCAATCGAACCCACCAAGCCCCGCGTCTCGATCAATCCCAACGCGTTGCCGTAGATCTCATCCGCCATCGCTCAAATCCTCTCAAAAAAGATCACAAATTTCCAATCAAGAAACACCAATACGCTAAGAAAGTGCGCGCTCCCTGTCAAGGGCACAAATTGATGGTTTTCCGTTTTTTTTCACCCCCTGCGACGGCGGCTGTTGCAGGGAGGTAACCGGTTGCGCCCCGGTTTCCTTTTCCGTTGCCGATTCCATCCGCTCTTGGGAAATAAGCAGCCGCCATGCAAAGCCGGTCCAGCCTCCTGACGCGTGACCCCGCCATCCGCCGGGCGGTCCTGATCCTCCTCTACATGGGGGTTGCCGCGGGAGCCCTCTGGTTCCTCAAGATTTCCCAGCCTCTCATCCGGACGCTTCTGAACGTCCTTTCCCCGTTCATCGTCGCCCTGATCGTCGCGTACATTTTCAACCCGCTCGTGAACCTTTTCCAACGGCGGTTTCGCCTGGGCCGGTTGGCCGGGGTTGCGTTGGCCTACCTCATCATCATTGCGGCGGTGACCGGGGGGTTGTGGCTTCTGCTTCCGGTCCTGTACGGCCAGGTTCATGCGGGTCTGACCGCCATCAGTTCTTTCGTGACCAGCCTTCCGGAACTGGTGCAGAAGCTTGCCTCCCGGTACCAGATCGAACTGACACCGGAGCAGGTCGCCCAGGCCCGTGCCGCGCTCGAGGGGAACCTGGACCTGCAGCAAATCACCCAGAAGGCCGGTCCCGCCGTCCAGGAGCTATACAAGCAGATTGCCGCCGCCGCGGGCTGGGTGACCGGCGCGGCCGTGTGGGGCTTGTCCTTCACCCTCGGCATCGCGGCGTTCTTTTCCTTCGTCCTCATGATCACCTTCTATTTCCTTCTCGATTACGCGCGCCTCGGCGATGTCGTGCGCACCATTCTTCCCCTCGAGCGCGAGCGCCGGGTTTTCGAGGTTTGGGACAAGGTGGACCGGGCTCTCAGCGGCCTTCTGCGCGGCCAGCTGATTGTCTGCTGCCTCATCAGCGTCCTCTATGCCGCGGGTCTATTTGCCCTGGGGATGAGGCAGTACGCGCTGCTTGTCGGCCTCCTTGCCGGTTTTGGAAACCTGATCCCGTATTTCGGGCCGATCCTCGGGGGCGTACCCACCGCCCTGTGGGTGATCTTCAGCGGGGAGTTCGACCCCGGCCGCGAAATGCTGATCGGCTTGGGTTGCGTGCTCCTTCTTTCCGTGACCATCCAGAGCATGGACGGTTTCCTGTTCCAGCCGCGCATCGTGGGCAAGAGCGCCGAGCTGCATCCCGTGGTGGTGATCCTCGCCCTCCTCGTTGGCGCCCAGTTCGGAATCGGCGGCATGATCGTCGCCGTTCCCGTGACCGTGGTCGTCCGTGTCCTTCTCAAGGAGTTCTGGTGGGACCGCCTCGTGGCCGAGGAGGCTGCCGAGAAATCCGCCGAGCAGGATGCAGCCTCTTCCCCTCCGGCTCCCTGAGGCTGCCGGTCCCGCAATGGTCTGAAGGATCGATTCAGCAACCCGAGGCGTCCCGGCGCCATGGGGGATAATCGCCGGTGAGAAAGCCGTTCACGGAAATGTCCGGGGCGGTGCGGGGTCCGTCGGTCCGTGGCGGGTTGCGGTTCTTCCGGCCCTGTGCGCCTTTGCCTGCCGCTGATTTCCACCCGGGCTGGCTGCCCGCAAAATAAAGCGCGGACGGCCTGCGTGCCGTCCGCGCTTCCCACTGTCATCCTGCATGGATGTTGCTAGTGAAGCGGCCAATCCTCAACCGAGGATGCCACCCCGAAGTAGTTGATCACCGCCTGCATCACCTGGTTGCGAACGGTCTGCGAAACGATGGTCTCGAATCCGAACCCGAGGTACACGAGTTTGCCCGGCGTCGTGCCGCTGCCGAAGTTGCCCGAGTACTGGATGGCCGCGTAGTTATTGCTGGTTCCGCCCACATAGTTCAGGCAGGCGGTTGCGCCGCCGTTCAGCCCCAGCACATCCGGGAAACGCACCTGGTAGGTCCCCCCGGTGCCGTTGTCGAACGTGAAATTGGAGACGGCGGAGAAGATCCCGCCCGCAACGCCGGTTGCCGTATAGATGCCGGTTCCCGGCGCGTCGGCCACATAGGTCGCCTTCATGTAGGTGTTCAGGAATGTGGTCAGGGGGGCCGATACTCCCGAGCGCCCGAAATCCCAGGCCAGTTCGCTGCTGCTCATGAACACCTTGCCGCCGCCCTGGAGGTAATTCTGCAGCGCGGTCCGCGAGCCCGCCTTGATCGCCTGGTCGTCCGTGTTGATCGGTTCCGTGTCCGTCTCGGCCTCCTGCGCGCCGATCCAGTCCACCATCGAGTACGGGGTCAGCGAAACCTGCGACGCGTCGGTGCATTCGCTCGAGCACGAGTCGAAGGAGATTCCCGCCGCGGACAGGGCCTGGGCGTGACGAATGACATAGTTGAACGACTGGAAATCGAGGGGCTGGATTTTGCGCACCAGGTCGTCGCCGCAGTTGGAGACGCCGCCCGAGACCAGCCGCGGGATGAACTGGTCGAACCGGTGCGAGCCGTTCACGACCAGCGCCTTGGCCTGCGAACTGTTGGTCACCAGCACCCCCAACGTTTCCGTCGGGAACGAGATGCCGGCCGAGTTCACCGCAGCCACCCGGAAGAAGACCAGCTGCCCCGCGCCGAGGTTGATGGTCGCGTTGTTCGTGGCCACATCCGTGCCCGTGTTGAATCCGTAGCCGTTCGGGCTGGTGTACACCCGGTAGGAGGTGGCGGCGCTGCCGTAGGGGAGCGACGCGGTGCGAACCGGACCGGCCGTCCAGTCGAGCCTCACCTGCCCGCCGCCGATGTTTTTCACCCGGAAGTTTGTCGGCGGTTCCGGCGGGAAGGTGGAGCCGCCGAAGTAGGTGATCACGCCCTGCTGGATGCCGCGGGCAAAGGCCAGGCGGAACTTCGGATCCTTCGAAAGGGCCACGTCGCTGCTGTTGTCGGCAAAAAGCGATTCGAAGAAGAAGCCCGCGACGCTGCCGAGGTTCCCCTGGCTGCACTCGCCATAGCCGTTGCTCTTGGTGATGCCGCGGTCGGGGAAGGTCGAGTCACAGAACTTCTTCGTGTTGTCCATCACCGCCGCGTGGACCGCCGCAGTCAGGTTCACCGTGGCCGCCGAGGCGTCCGCATCGACATCGCGGAATGAACCGCAGCCGCGGGCGCCACCGTTGGTGGAGCAGGTTCCGTCCAGCGCGTTGGTGTGGTAGCCGATGTAGATCGTGTTGGCACCCTCGCCGTCACGGGACTGTTCCCACGACGCGAATGCCGGCCGGTCTCCCCAGCCGAGCTGCTCGTCGTCATAGGTCACCGTGTCATCCGTGGTGAGCGGACCACCCGTCCCGGCCGCGCCGGTGAAGTTCAGGTAGTTCATGGCCTCTTCCTGCCAGCGGGGTTTCCCGCTCACGCCGTGGGTGCGGCGGGCCACGTCGCCCGAACCGCCGCCAAACCGCACCGCGTCGCACACCACCACCTTCGAGGTGTCGGTGCCGTCGTTCAGGAGCACCACCTTGCCGGTGGACGCGTTGCGCCCTGTCTCAAAGTGGAAGTTGCCCAGGAGCACCCAGGTGCCGCCGTCGCGCTGCTGGTTGATGTAGAAGTCCGCCACGCCGCCCGTGTGGTGCACCTGCCAGTGGGCATTGAGCGAGCGGTTCGACGAGGAGCTGTAGGTGACGTACACGTTGTAGAATCCCGAACCCGGGATGCTGGGCGCGTAAGTGGCGGTGGCGCCCGGCGAACCGGTGACCACGAAGGCGTAGCGCGTTGCGTTGGCATTTCCGAACGGATTCACCAGCACGCCGTTCCACGACGCCCCAGCCTTGTTCACAAACCCGTTGGCCGTGGAGTTGGCCCAGCTGCCGGTTTCCGCGTAGGCCGGGGCGGCCTCGGCGTTGTCCACGATCACCATGTTGGTCTGCTGGTCAAGTTCGCGGACCGACTGGATGCGCGCGCCGGCGTTCATCAGCGCCGGGGCCGCGAAGTTCGCCATGAACTCCAGCGTGCTGTAATCCTCCAGCTGCTGGTTCAGCTTCGTCCGCTGAACCCGCCAGGCGCTGGTATCGTCCAGCCAACCGTGGCCGGGATTCAGCACGACTGTCTTGTTGGAGAGCGCACCGGTGACCGGGCCCTGCTGCGTGACCGGGGACGCGGCGGTCGCCTTCTCCTTGGCCGACGCGGATTCACCCGGAGGATCCGCCTGTCGTTCGAACTTCTTCGGAGCCGGCAGGAAGGAGCGGATGCTCCTGTAATCGCCGGTCTGGGGATCCTTGACAAAGAAGGTGAAACTGCGGACCGGCTCGGACAGGAACGACTTGTGGAATTGTTGGCCGATCTGCTCCACCAGCCGCGGTGAAAACGCCTTGGAGCCGACCACGCCCTGCGGCAGGTCCAGGTAGATCTCGATCGCATTGTCCGCAGGAACAACGATCTTGCCCAGTTGGGTTCCTGCGGGCACGGCGGTCGAAACACCCTGGTTCCGCTCGTCGGCGCTCGGACCCGCGACCAGCGCCCGTGCGATCGCCTCATAGCGGGCCGCAACGGGGTTGGCCGTCCTGCCGGTTTGCGGCGCCGACCTCTCGACCAGCCACGGTTCACCATTCAGTTCAAAGGCCACCTGGAGCGCTCCCGTGGCCGGGGGCGGCGTCGTCGGCAGGGGAGTGGAGGCAGTCTCGGCTGCCAGACAGGGAAGCGAGATCGCGAGAAGGGCGGCGATCCCGATGGTGCGGCGGCACCCGCGAAGTGCGCCGCAAACAAGAGCGAAGGTCATTGGCGGATGAATCCTTTCCAAATGGGGGGTTTGGTTTCCAAGAAAGAGGCGGCGCGGACCCGTGCCTCTCCATCGGATAGATATAACGGATCGCCCCCCGCACTTCATGGTCAAGCCAGAACCGATTAGCGAAAATGACCTGATCACGCCACCCCGGACCGGCAACCATCCGAAAACAGGGCAACAGGCTTTCCCTTTGACTTGGTTAATTCACGGCAAAAAGATCATAAATGCTAGCCGGGGAACGAGAAAGGGAAAGGAAAAACGTCCTATGTTTCATTCATCCAGACGGTTTGGTTTCACGCTTATCGAATTGCTCATCGTGGTGGCCATTATCGCGATTCTGGCAGCCATCGCGGTGCCCAATTTCCTGGAAGCGCAGGTTCGCTCCAAGGTTTCCAGGACCCGCGCCGACATTCGGTCGGTGGCCACGGCCCTCGAGTCGTACGCGGTGGACAACAACGCTTATCCGTTTGTGACGCAGAATCCCGGTTACGCGTTGCCGGGCGGATATGCCGGACCCGGCCTCTACGCGACCGGCGTCACGACCCCCATCGCGTACCTGACCAGCATTCCGACGGATCCCTTCGGCGGACGCAAGGAGCCCTCCGATCTTTACACCGCGTTCAGCACCACGATCCATTACTGGTACGCCACCGCGGCTTACTACCAGCTCCGCAACTTCGGCCCCGCGCCGAATTACGGCTGGCGGGTCACGCTGGGTCCGGGTTCCAGCTCGCTGGCGAAGTGGGTTCTGATGAGCAAGGGACCCGACCAGTGCTGGGCGCGAAACCCACCGGCCGGGCCGGGCGTCGACGAGGTGGATGCCCCGATGGACTGGCAGTACGACGCCACCAACGGCACCGTTTCATCCGGCAACATTGTCCGCTCAGGTCCCTGATTTCCCACGCGGGGCCGGGCGCGGATGGTGCCCCCGGCAAGATTCGAACTTGCGACCAACGGTTTAGGAAACCGGTGCTCTATCCGTGCTGAGCTACGGGGGCGGCCCGCAGGCTTCTACAGGCCTGCGGGCCGTTTCCATCAGCGGAATTCGGTGCGACGGCCAATCCCGGGAGACAGTTGCCGCAGTCTGCCCCATAAATCACCGGCGCACATTTATGTAGAGGCGGATATGGCAAGCAGAGCAATTATCATCGTGCTGGACAGCGTCGGCATCGGGGAAATGCCCGACGCCGCCAAATTCGGGGACACGGGCAGTGACACGCTGGGGAACCTGTCCCGCGCGTTTCCCGACGGATTGCGGTTGCCCAACCTGGGGGCCCTCGGCCTGGGAAACATCGCGGACCTCCGCGGCGTTCCCGCAACGCCCCGGCCGCTCGCGGGCCACGGAAAATGCGCCGAAAAGTCACCGGCCAAGGACACGACGCTCGGCCACTGGGAGATCGCGGGCGTGATATCGAAGAAGGCTTTTCCCACCTACCCCAACGGGTTTCCGCGCGAAGTTCTCGACCCGTTCGAGTCCGCCATCGGACGGGAAACGCTCGGGAACATTCCGGCCAGCGGGACCGAAATCATCCAGCGCCTCGGTGACGAGCACGTCCGGACCGGCAAGCCGATCGTTTACACATCCGGCGACAGCGTCTTCCAGATCGCCGCCCACGAGGAAGTGGTGCCGCTGGAGCAGCTCTATGAAATGTGTCGCGCCGCGCGCCGGATCCTGGACGGGCCGCACCGGGTGGGCCGCGTCATCGCCCGTCCCTTCGTCGGCGCCTCAGGCCGGTACGAGCGGACCCGCAACCGCCATGATTTCTCCGTGCCGCCGCCCGGTCCCACGCTGCTGGACCTCGCCAAGGGCGCCGGCCTTGCCAGCATTGGCGTCGGCAAGATCGGGGACATCTTCGACCATCGCGGCCTCACCGCCGAGATTCCCACGAAGACAAACGACGACGGTGTGCTGGCCACCCTGATCCAGATCAACGAGGCCCCCGCCGGCCTGATTTTCACCAACCTGGTGGACACCGACATGATCTACGGCCACCGCAACGACACGGTGGGCTACAGGGCCGCGCTGGAGGCGTTCGATGCGCATGTTCCCCGGATTCTGCAGGCGCTCCGGCCGGACGATCTCCTGCTGATCACCGCCGACCACGGATGCGATCCCACCACCCCGAGCACGGACCACTCGCGCGAGTACGTGCCGATCCTGGCCTATTCCAAAAAGCTCGCCTCCGGCTGCAACCTGGGCATCCGCACCACCTTTGCCGATGTCGCGGCCACGGCATGTGACCTGCTCGGCCTCAATGCGTTGGACACCGGGCGCAGTTTTCTCCGCGAACTCACATGGCTTGGCGGAAATCCGCCGCCGCGATGACCCCGGTTTTTTCGTTGCACCCGGGCGTTCCCGTTCCGAATTCTCGCACCCGGGTCCACGGCCCGTCTGCCGAATGAGTCCGCGCCGGCTGCGCCATATATTGCGGGGGATTTCCGTTTTCGGAATCCTGCTTTCCGCCGCCCTCGCGGCGGCGGACGAACCCCCGCGCGCAGTTCCCAACGCCGCCTTTCCCGCCGAGGATGTGCGCGTCCTCACCGACGGGGCGACTTCCGGCATCCTGCGGATCCGCCTGCAGAACCTGAATCGCGGGTTGGGGCGCGAGTCCCGTTCCGCGTCGGCCTTTTTCCTCGTGGCCGGCTCCGCGAACCGCCAGCCGACGCCCCGGGTCACAGCGGCGCGTTACCTCCTGGTAACCGAAGGCCGGATTGCGGGCGAGATGCGCGACATCCCTCCCGCCGATTCCAATTCGCCCGGAAAGATCAACGCGGTCCGCGTTACCATGCTGGGGCGATTCCGCCAGTGGCCCGTTTACTCGCTGGCATGGACGACGGAAGCCCCGGCCTCCGTCCCGGACGGGCGTGCGTCCTACTGGCAGGCGGATTTCGTGGACATCGAGCTGGACCTCGGACCATTGCCCGCCGCATCCGGTGAGATCCAGGCCGCCGCCGATCCCTTCGGCGCGGAACTTGTCGTGAACCCCAACGTGGATCCACGCTACCTGTCATTTCCACCCAGTTCCGAGTGGGACGGGGCGCTGAGGTGGTCCGGTGCCGTGAATGCCGCCCTCGACCGCGGACCTGTTTTCCGGATCGGGGTCTACGAACCAGGGATGTATGCCGTCGACACGGCCCACTTGTCCGCGGCAACCAGCACCACGCCCGCCGGAAAGCCCGCCGCCTGGCGGCTGATGCACAACGGCCGGGAATACCCGATGTTGCGCGACATCCCGACAAGTCCGACCGCGGCCGCCTTCGCCGTTGCGCCCTTCGACGGGGAATCCGCCGGCAGCGAGGTTTTCTGGCTCTTCACGGGCGCGGACGCGGATTCCACCCCGGGCCTCGAGCTTTGCAGGCCTGCGACCGCGCACCAGCCAAACTCGGTCACGCCCGAGACCGTCCGTTTTGAAAACGCCCAGGCCCGCCTCCTCGATTACAATAACCACCTGCGCGCGTCGCCCGACGTCACCCGCTGGTTCTGGTCATCGGCCGGTGACGGCCAGATTGCCGATCTCGAATTCAATCTCCCCGCTTCGTTCGATTCCGAGGCATCGCGCGTCCTGGATCTGCGCGTGTTCTACGGCCTGGCCAATCCCGTCCCCATCATGCCGGCGGCCGAGCTGATTGCCAATGGACGAAGCGTGCAGACGGTTAACCTGGGTTCCATGCAGGGCGCCGTATCCTACCAGGTCCCGGTCCGCCTGCTGCGGCCCGGCAAGAACGCCCTCGGCATCCGGGTCCGGTACCCCACGACCACGCTCACCACGAACAACGTGCTGTTTCAGAAACTGCTGGGCTTCTGGGAACAGGCCCCGCGGTTGCCCCTTGGCCCTGCTGACATGTTCCGGGCGGATGCCCCGGGAACGGCCCCGCTTGAAATCCGGTTTGCCAATCCGGGGCGAACCCGTGGCGGGGTGCTGGTCTGCCCGGCCACGTCCGGCATCCACGCTCTTGCGTCCGTGGCGCCGCCGTCGGAGGAGGCCCTGGTCTTCAGACCCGACCCCCTTTACCGTGGGCCTTTCTTCCTGGCGGACCCGCTGGCGGCCCCCCCCCCGCCCGTGATCGCCCCGGTCTCGCGCTTCTCCCTGCTGGACAAGGGGCACGCGGCGCAGTACCTTGCCATTTTTCACCGGTCGCTGGGCGATGCCCTGAAGCCCCTGCTCGACCGCCGCGCCGCCCAGGGATACAGCGTGCTGGCCGTGGATGTGGACACCGTGTTCGATCACTTCTCGTTCGGCCGGAAGGATCCGGCCGCAATCAAGTCATTCCTTGCCTACGCATTCCGGTACTGGGCACCGCCCAGGATCTCCGACGTGCTCCTGGTGGGCGAGGCAAGCGAGTATCGCGGCGATCCGGCCCGGATGCCCGACGGAGCGCAGGAGGACCTTGTCCCCGTCAACGGAAGCGCGCGGGGCGAAGGGTCGCGGGGCGATCATCCTTACACCACGATTTCCGGGATTGACCCGGTCAGCGACATCGCCCTCGGCAGGATCTCCGTCGCCACGCCGGACGAACTCACCTCCGCCATCGCCAAGATCGTCGCCTACGAACAGGCGCCGGCCGGAGACTGGGCGCTCGGGGCCATGTTCGTGACGGACGACAACGACGAGTTCCCCAGGGTTCGCGATGCCGTGATCGGTCACGGCGCCACGCCCACGGCCCGGATACGCCGCTTCCACGAGGCGGATTTCCCCTATGTGCCCAATGTCAAAGTGAGCGCCCGCCGCCGCACCCGGGACGGCACCCGTGCCCTGGTGGAAGCGTGGAACGCGGGCACCGGCATGATCAATTACTTCGGCCACGGCGGACCGAACCTGTGGACGCATGAGCGCCTCTTTCACCTCATGTTCGAGGTGCCCCAGCTGCGCAACGCCCCCCGCCTTCCCTTCCTCACCTGTTCCAGTTGCGACAATGCGTGGCTGGATTACCCCGTCGCCCCCGTCCAGGTGAGCATGGGCGAGCTGCTCATGAAGAAACCCGAAGGCGGCGCCATCGCCGTTTTCGCCCCGGTCGGCGGGGCGAGCCCCTTCGAGCATCAGACCCTGATGAGCCACCTGATGGATTCCCTGTTCCGCCGGGGGCTTCGCACCCCCGGGGATTCCACGCTGGCGGCCAAGGTGCTCTATTACGCGGAAACGATGTCGCCATCCCTTCCCGAGCAGTATGTGCTGGTGGGTGATCCGGCCACAAAGTTGAAACTCCCGCAACTGTCCGGCGGAGTGGACATTCGCCCCCCCGTCGTGGCCGCGGACCGCATTGCGCTGGTGGAGGCGACGGCGAACGCGGGCGAAGGCGCCGGGGACAAGGGAGTCGTGTCCGTCCGCGCCCTGCCCTCCGGGGACGAGGTGCTTTCCCAGAGCGTGGTGCTCCTCGGCGGCTCCATGCGCGCTTCACTCGCCCTGTCCCTTCCGGCCGGCGATTACGCGATTGTGCTGACCTGCCCGGGGTCCGACGGCACCCGGAACCGCGCTGGCCGTCTCCTCGTTGCCCGCGATGCGACGGTCCCCGACACCGCCGCGCAACCCGCGCCCCGGGTGGTTGCCGCGGGCACGGCCACCACCGTCACGCTCCGGACGGTCAACGGCGGGTATCCCGACGAGACCAGCGCCTCCCTGCTTGTCAACTCCGTGGCCGCCGACCGGGTTGCATCCGGTCCGGCCGTGGCCGGGCGCTTTCTGTTCGCGGCCGACGCCGACGCGCCGCCGGGCGGCAGCCGGAACTGGGTGTTTGGGCAGTCGGCCGGGGACGGGCTGGTCTCTGCCACCCTGGGCGCCGGCGCGGCCCGCCGCGATATCCTGATCACCCCCGCCGTTGCCGCTGATCCGTCCACGAGCCTCTCGGTCCAGGTGCCGCGCGACCGGATCTGGTTCACATCGCCGCCGCCGAACACGGCGGAAAACGCCTCGGTGCGCTGCGATGTTTTCAACTCGGGCCTGGAACCGGTTCGCAACGCCAGCGTGCTCCTGGCTGAGGACGGCACCGCCGTCTCGGAGCCCACCCTTCTTCAGGAGGTGCCACCGGGACAATCCCGCCAGGTGACCGTCACGTCCCGCGCCCCGTTCAGCGCCGGCACCCGCAACCTGGCGCTGGAAGTCCGGGCGGAGGAGCGCGAGGGGACGGGGCCGGCGCGCTTGCAGACTTTCCGCTTCCCGTTCTCCGCGGAAGTGGTGCCCGGTGCCGATCTGCAGTTCGAACCCGGCTCCGTGCGGGTGTCCATGTCGGCCAACCGTTTTGTGACCCAGGCGACCGTGATGGTTCACGCGCGCCTGCACAACGCGGGTTCCGTGTGGGTCAGGTCGGCCGCCCTCGGCCTGCTTGTCGGCGATCCGGCAACTGGGCGCGAAGCGCAGAGCATCAATGAGTCGAACACGGTGAACCTGGAGAACCTGGCTCCCGGGGAAACCCGCGATGTCGTGTATCGCTGGGAGAACAGCCGCCAGCCCGGCACCCAGAGGACCTGGTTGACGGTGAACCGCTCGCGGAGTGTCCGCGAAACCAACTACGAGAACAACACCGTGGCGGTTCCCGTGTTTGACCTGGTTCAGATGACGAATCTCCGGATTTCCGATTTCTTTGTTGTGCCGTCTGCCGCAAAAGCCGGGGCCAAGGTCCACCTCAAGGCTTCGGTTGTGTTGGACGGGTCTTTTCCTGACGGTCCCGTCGATGTGGAATTGGGCCTCCGTGGCGCTTTCTCACCCCGCAAGGCCAGGGCCCGCCGCACGATTCAGGTATGCGAGCCCGGCAGGCCCGTGACGGTGGAGGCGGACATCGAGGTTCCGCCCGGTGTCACGACCGCCTACGCCATCGTCAACGCCGCCCGGGAGATCGAGGAATTCAACGCGGATGACAACACGACCGAAACGCCCTTTGCGGTCATCCGGGACCTTCCGTCCCCGTCCGGCAACACGGTGGACCTGACCCCGTATTTTGTCGAATCCAGCGGGGAGAATCTCGATTTGCTCCCCGGGGGCGCCCTGCGCATGGTGGATCGTACCGCGCCAACCAGAGGATTCCAGCCATTCGACCCGGCCTGGATTGTTGCCGGGAAGATCCAGGATGTTGCCACCACGGAACCCACCAAGGACGGCTGCTGGTCCGCGACCGCCTACCGGCTCGAGGCATCCCGCGATGAGCGGACTTCACCCATACTGGTGCGGGTCCCGGTTCCCGACCCGCTGCCGGGCGTCCAGGCCGAGGTTTACGCCATGGTGCCATTCAGCACGGACACTCCCGGCGGCAGAATCGGAAGTTTGGAAGTGAAACTGCCCGGTGAGCCGGACTTCCGTCTCTGCGACGTCCATCCCCAGGCTTTGGGCGGCACGGATCAACTGGTGCTGCTGGGCCGCGCCACGCCGACATCCGGTTCCGTCGAAATTTCCATCCGCCAACCCGGGAGCCTCGGAGTGGTTGTTGCGGGGTTCGAGTTCCGCCCTGTGGCCGGGTTGCTTGTTTCTCCCGTGCTACATCCCTCCGGTGAAACCGCGCCCGTGCGCCTGATTGTTGATGACAGCGGCTTCGTCGGGGCGGACCCTGCGGTGTCGTATCGGCTGGGAACCCTCCGGGAGAATGCCGCGGTCGAATGGCAGGGCTGGAGTCCCTGGGCCTCCCGTCAGGCGGAATTGAACGCGTCCCCCGGGGCGGTCATCCAGTGGCGCGCGCTCCTTCGCCCGGCCGATGCGCAGTTGCCGGGACTGGCCGGTGCAAGGCTGGAGTTCAACAAATGAGCCGTTTCTTCGACATAGACAGGCGGGAGTTGCGGGTCGTGGCCCTGCTGTGGATCGTGCTGATGGTTGCCACGGGCGGGACCCTGCTGGCCCTCAACCTGAAGGCCACCGACCTCATCAATCACATCGAGTACGTGAAGGCTCCCCGCTACCAGCGGTTCCAGGTGCTCCTGCTCGAATCCGAGAAGCGTGCCGTGCGGGTGTTGGCCAAGGCCGGCGACCTGAACAGCACCGCGTCGCAGAGAAAGATCGTCCTGTCCACGGGCGATCCCGATTACGTGGCCGCGCGGGATCTTTTCAGCCGCGCGCTGGCCATCAGCCCGCTCGATCCCTATTCGGCGGAGATGCGTCCGCATTACGAGCGCCTCGCGAACATTCACGACGTGGTGGGGGCCGAACGCGAGGAAGTGCTGGCCGGATCCCGCGCCTTCCTGGCCGGCGGCGATTTCCGAAACGCCGAGTCCTACGCCTCGATCCTGGTCACGCGGGATCCGCGGGACGCGGACGGCTGGCAGATGCTTGCGGAGATCCGTGTCCGCTCCGGAAGGTTCGCCGAGGCGCTGGACGCCATTGCCCGCATGGAAGCCGCGGGGGGAGGCCCCGCAGACGTGCACCGACTGCGCGCATCGGTTGCCCGGCTTCAGGGTGATCACGTCGTGGCTGCCCGCGAACTGGAGGCCACCATGAAGGCAAACCCCGGCGATGTGGAATCGCGCAAGCGGCTCGCCGCCAGTTACCTGGCTCTCGGAAGGAAAGAGGACGCCGAGCGCGCATTTCGGGAGGGGTTGGTTTCCGGCGGGACGGAAGACGGCAACTTCATGGACCTGTACGGCACCCTCCTCCTCGACCTGAACCACAACGAGGAAGCCGCGCGCGCCTTTGAGCGGGGAACGGAACTCGAATCAAACAGCGCGTCCGTTTATTGGGGGCTCGCACGGGCTTACCTGCGGCTGGGCCAGATGGCACGCCACAACTCGGCGCTTCAGCGCGCGCTGACGCTGGACCCGACCCTCCGCACCCGGGTGATGGAGAAGTAGCCGGGCCGCGCCACGGCCCCGTCCTAACGCGTTACGGCAATCCCCGCATCCGCAAAGTTCCGCAGGATCCGCATTCCGAGATCCTGGCTTTTCTCCGGGTGAAACTGCGTGCCCCAAATGCTGCCCTGTTCCACGGCGGCGACCAGCGGCTCACCGTATTCGGCCGTTGCCGCGATCACCCCGGCGTCGGCGGGGACGACATGGTAGGAGTGCACAAAATAGACATGGGGCGCCGGTCCGATTCCCGCGAGAAGCCGGGACCCGGGACGGATGTCGAGGTTGTTCCATCCCATGTGGGGAATCTTCAGGCCGGGGGCGATGATCTTGCGGACGCCGCCACGGATCAGGCCGAGTCCCTCCACGCCGGGAGCCTCCTCGCTCGACTCGAAAAACGCCTGCATGCCCAGGCAGATGCCCAGGATGGGGCGCCCGTCGGCGGCCGCGCGTCTCAGCGGTTCCACCAGTTCCTGGGCCCGCAGGCCCGCCATGGCATCGCCGAATGCGCCAACACCGGGAACGACGAGGCGGGCTGAATCCTCCACCTCTGCGGGGGTCGTCACCAGCCGTGTGGGGTAGCCGAGCCGTTCCAGCGCCTTCTCGACGCTGCGCAGGTTGCCCATTCCGTAGTCCACGATGCTGATCATCACGGCTTCCAACTATGCGCGCGGTCCGGCATTATTTCCGCCAACCCCGGCCGGGCCGCGCGGCGGCGGTCAGTCAGCCGGGGGGGACGGCTCGTTCATCAGCTCGGCCAGCAGCGCCCTCTCGTCCTTCGACAGGGTGGGCGCCGCCCCGGCGATCAGGTCGGGCCGGCGGCGCAGGGTGCGGATCAGCGACTGGCGGCGGCGCCACTCCCCGATCCGGCGGTGGTGGCCGCCGAGCAGGATTTCGGGGACATGTAATCCGCGGAACTCCTCCGGGCGCGTGTAGTGGGGGTGGTCCAGCAGGCCGTGGTGCCCGAATGATTCCTCCACGGCGCTCTGGTCGTTGCCCAGCACGCCCGGGATCAGCCGCACGATGGAATCCACCACCACCATGGCAGGCAGCTCGCCGCCGGTCAGCACGAAATCGCCGAGCGAGATTTCCCGTTGGACGTACATCTCGCGGGCGCGCTCGTCGATCCCCTCGTAATGCCCGCAGAGCAGCACGATGCCCGGGAGGCGCGCGAACTCCTCCGCGAGCCGCTGGTTCCACGGTTCGCCCTCGGGGGTCAGGTAGACGCGGGTCAGTTCCGTGCCGGGGTTCTCGTCGCGGACGGCATCAAACGCGGCCGCGATCGGCTCGGGCTTCATCACCATTCCCGGGCCGCCGCCGTAGGGGGCGTCGTCGGCCACGTGGTGGCGGTCCGTGGTGAAGTCGCGGATGTTGCGGACGCGGATCGTCACGCGTCCCGCGTCCCGCGCCCGCTTCACGATGCTGGAATCCAGCGGGCCGGGAAACATTTCCGGGAACAGAGTCAGGATCTCGATGCGCACCGGCGGCTCTCAGAACCCGAAAATGTTCTTGGTCTTCACCCCGGCCGGGGGGGCGAACTGGAAGCGCGACGGATCGACGGGCGCATTCACCTGGAAATCACGCAGCACGATGGTCAGGTCGTGCTCCTTCGGAACCTGGATTTTTCGCGGCAGGCAGTCCTTCTTGGCCACCCACACGCGGATTTTCGTCGGCTCGATGCCCAGGGGCTTGAGCCGCGACGGGGACAGACCCTCGATGACCCAGCAGTCCTCCCCGTCGAATTCCTGCACTGCGCGGAGTTTCAGCGTGTCCTCGTCGGCGGCGAGGAACACGTTGAGGCGCATCGCCTCCTGGACGAACGTGCCCACCACCGGCGCGCCCGTGGGGATGAACTGCGCCTCGCGGGCCTTGTGGTCGTAACTCCAGATCACCTGCCGGTTTGCGATGTACTCCTCGGTTTCCCCCTTGCGGGTGAGCATCACGCGTCCCCCCACGCCCCGGGCCAGTTCCAGGGGGCCGCTGCGGATTTTGCGCCACGATTGTCCCTCGCGCTTCTCGCGCTTCTTGGACATTTCCACCTGGCAGGTGAATGTCTGCACTTTGGCCATCCGGGCCTCGATCCGCGCACGGACCGACTGCAGGGTTTCATTCGGTTCCGGTTTGCGGATAGCCCCCGGCAGGGGAGTGGGTCTGGCCTCAAGCGGGATTTCGGCCGGGGCGGCCGCCGCGCGGGGGGGGACCGGCGGGGCGGCCGGGGTCTGGGCGCCCGACAGACCCTGCGGTGCCAGGGTGGTGGTTGCTGCGAGCAACAGGATCACGATCGTTTTCATTGTCCCTAAATCACAAACGGGGACGGTGAATGGTTCATTTCCCCCCGAAAAAAACAAGCGCCCCGGTCCGCCTGGGGCCGGGGCGCAAATTCTGGAAATCCGGGGGAGCGAAGGCGCCGATTACTCGCCGTCGTTGCCGATGGATTCCACCGGACATCCCTCGAGGGCTTCCTGGCAGAGTTCAGCTTCCTGGTCGTTCTCAGGCTGCTTGGAGACGTAAGTGTAGCCTCCCTCCTCGTTGCGGGTGAAGTTGTCCGGCGCGATCTGGCGGCACGCATCACAGTCGATGCATGTGTTATCCACGTAGAACTTCCCGGGGGCATTCTCCTCGTATTTTTGGGTCTTGTCAGCCATCTAATTCACCTCCGTGCTTCCGGCCGAAGCGGGTAATGAGATTTTGGGCACAGGGACGTATCGCCCCGAAAAATCGAAAACAACATGCCCTTGCCACAATACAGGTTGCGTGGGTGCGCACCGGCAAACGCAACGGGAAATTTGCCTTTTTGACGAAAAGTCCTTCCGAAAAACGGGACCGGATGAGTGCTATTCAACGAACGCTGGACAGCGACTGAGCCCGCCATATAGTGCGCTCATGAGTCCATCGGCGCAAGATGTGGGGCGGTTGCCTTCGGGGGAGATGCTTGCCCGTCGCTTGTTCATTTTGGGACACTTGGCCATTCTGCTTGTTGCGGCGCTGGCCTTTTCCACGACCTACCTTCTGGCGTTTTCCGACACGAAGTACCCGGTGGTGGCAATCGGCGCCTGCCTGGGTCTCGGAGCATGGTTTCTGGCACTGTTTGGGAGCGGTGGACCCGGTGCGCTTGTTCGCGCCAAGGTGGGGCTCGGGTTGGTTGCCCTGACGATCTGGGCCTGGGCCTCCTCGGCCTGGGCGATCAACGGATTCGAATCCATCAAGGGGGCATCCTTTGTGGCGGGGTGCGCGGGCCTGGCGTTGTCTGCGGGGATTCTGAGTCGTTCCGAAGCGGTGAGGTTCCGCGGATCCCTGCTGATGGTCCTGGCGGCCGTGGTTTGGGTGAGTTCCCTTCTGGGGGTAGCCCAGCGGCTGGGGGTGGACTTCCTGAATCTGGATACGGGCGGGGAGGGTCGGGCTGCGTACCAGGGCAAATTCATCACCTCCACGTTCGGGGTCGGGGTCTTCGCGGCGCAGTTCATGGGGATCGCCGCCCCGGTTCTGCTCGTCGCGTCGCTCGGCCTGGGCGGGTGGCGCCGGTTGTGGCTGATGGGCGGCGGACTGGCGGGCATCAGCTGCCTCCTGGCCACCCAGGGGCGGGCGGGATTCCTCGCGTTGGGGGTGGGACTGCTGGTCGCGGGGATGGCGTTTGTCCCCCGGTTGATGAAGCAGGGGTCAAAACGGAACCGCACCCGGATCCTTGCCGGGACGCTGTTGTTGCTGGTGGGATTGGGCCTTGGAGCCTGGGTCTCCGGACTGGCCGGGCGCTTCCTTCTCAAGCCGGGCACCAGCCAGAAGATGTCCACCAACTACCGTGCCGAATTGGCCAAAGTAGCCTGGAGCATGATCAAGGAACGCCCGGCTCGCGGCTGCGGGTATTGGAATTTCGACCAGGCGATTCCCCTGAGTCTTTCCCACAGTCTGGCCATGGCGCAAAACAACCTGCTTGGCAACGAGCGGATGAACCGCGCCCACAACGACTACCTGGACACGGGGGTGGAGTTGGGGATCCCGGGGCTTTGCATCCTGGCCCTGACGCTGCTGGCGGCATGGTGGGCCGGTGTGCGTCTTCTGCTCCGCCGCGATCCCGCGGGGTGGGCCGTGGCTTCGGGGATCTTCGCCGGGACGGTGCTGGCGCTTTTCGACTTTCCGCTCTACACTCCGGCCACGGCCGCGCTGTTCTGGACATTGGCCGGTCTGGCCGAATCGCTGGCAAGACAAACGGACCCGCCCCCGTCCCGCGGGCGCGGTGGGCGTGTCGCGGTGGTCGCCTCCGCGTGTGCCGCAGTTGCCGGCGTCCCGATCCTTTTCCCGTGGATGAGGCAGACGGAATCCCAGGCGTGGAACCGGCGGGGGTGGGAACTCAGCGAGGCGGGCAAAGCCGCCGCCGGGGTCCCTTTCCTGGTTCAGGCGGCCTCGGTGGCCCCGGATAACCGTCAGGCTTACGAGCTCCTCACGACCGCGCTTCGCCGTGCGGGGCGATTTGAGGAGGCTCTCGTCGCCGTGAAGCAGTGGATCCGTTGTGATCCCAACCAGTCGTCGGCCCACAACACCATGGGGAGCATACTCGGCGAACTCGGGCAACTGGACCTGGCGCTGGCCTCGTTCGCAAAGGCCGTGCGGTTGGCCCCAACCAACACCCAGGCCAACATGAACGCAGCCTCGGTCTATTTCGAGAAACAGCAATACGACCGTGCGTTCGTTCATGTCGCGATGGTTGCGCGCCAGGACGCCAAAACCGTTGACCGCTATATGCCCGAGGTCCTGAACCAGATGATCGCCGCCGGCAAGGAACGGCTCGCCGGTGTTGTCGGCGCCAGGTATTACGCATTGAACCTGGGAACACCGGAAGGACGGGAGCGGGTCCGCGCGATTTACGAGCCGCTGCTCAAAAAACAGCGCGAATGATGAGCGCTCACTGCTGGGGGATGCCCGGCAGGCTCCGCAGGATCCGCATGGATTTCTCCGCCTCGGCCGCGATGGACAGATCCTCGAAGCGGCGCAGCCGCTCCGCTTCATCCGCCGACACTTCGTTTCCGCGCGAGTCCTTGAATGCCTTTGCCTTGTTCTTTGCGTCCACCTCGGGGAGACGGCGATCGGAGGCGACCTGCTCAAACATGCTCCGCGCGGCTTCCTGCTGGCCGGCCTGGTTGGCCGCCAGGCGCGCGTTGGCCATGCGGGCTTCCGCGGCGATATACGAACCCGGGGCCGCCTCCGCCGCTTCCGTGTAGGCCTTGCGCGCCTCGGTTCCGATCTTGGCGGTGTCCTTGGTCACCAGCAGCTGGTTCTCCAGCACATTGCCCAGGGCCAGTTTGCCGGCCGCCCGCTCCAGCGGCGTCTGGGCCATCGAAATGTACTTTTCGAACGCGTCGCGCGCGCTCTTCAGCTCTTTTTCGAAATCGGCCGATTTGGTGGCCATGGCGGCGGCCTGGTAGTAGTGGGCATTCCCGAGGGCCATCTGGGCCGCCCGGCCGACCACGTCGGACTCGTGTTCCTTCGCAACGCGCTCGGCTTCGGTCACGGCCTTGGAAAACACCTCCGGCCGCTTCTTCTGATCTTGTTCGTTCACCGCGGCCTGGAGATCCTGGAACACGGTGCGCAGGTCGCTCGTCGCCCGGGCGTCCCGCGAGGATTTCCAGTAATTGTAACCCTTCGATCCGATGAAGAGCACCGCAACCAGCACCACCAGCACCGTGATCAGTGTCGAATGCCGGTCGTACCAGTCGTTGACCTTCTCGCCGAAGTCGGCCATTTCATCGTGCTTCAGTTCCTGCTTGGACATGTGGGCCATGGCTATGGGGTTCCTGCTTGATCCTGTTCGGTTTCTGCTGCGAAAACCGGCGTATGTGGCGTCACGTGCCGAAGGCCAGTCAAGCAGGAAACTCGCGGGGGCGCGTCGAATGAGTTCGCGGCGCACCGTCCGCAACAGAAAACCCGCACAGTCAGGCGCGGCGTGCGCCCAAGGCTCCGGTTCGCGCCGGATGGCCGGACAACAGGCGCCATCGCCTCTTGGGGGCCGCGGGCGTTACCTGGTGATCCTGCTGTTGTGCGTTGCCTTCGCCCATGGCAGGTCGCTCTGGGCCGGGTTCACCGATTGGGATGACAACCTCAACGTGACCCAGAACCCCGGAATCATGGCCCCGGACTGGTCCCGGTTCGCCGCTTTCTGGACGACGCCATACGGCAATCTGTATGTCCCGCTGGTCTATACCAGCTATCTTCTGGATCGGGCAGTCTCGTGGGCCATAGCGGGGGCATTGGTGCCGACGGTTTTCCACGCCACCAACCTTCTGTTGCACGCCGCGTCGGTCTGGTTCGTGTTTGCCATCCTTCTCCGCCTGGGCGTCCCGGGGTTCGGGGCGTTCGCCGGAGCGGCTCTTTTCGCGGTTCACCCTCTTCAGGTCGAGTCCGTTGCCTGGGTCACCGGCCGAAAGGATGTTCTGTCGGGAGCGTTGACTTTGCTCGCGGTGGAGCGATTCCTCGCTTTTGCCGCGGATCGCAGAATCCGGAACTATATGATGGCCACCACGGCATTTGTGCTGGCGCTTCTGGCCAAACCTTCGGCGATGACAACCCCCGCGCTTGTCGCATCGTTGCTGTTGTTTCCCCCCGTTTCCGACTGGCGCCGTTGGGTCAGGTGGCTGGCGCCCTGGTTCGTTGTCGGTGCGTCTTGGTTCTTTGTCACCCGGTGGTCACAGGAGGCAATAGGCCCGGAAGCCGCGCTTTGGGTGCCTTGGTGGAAACGTCTATTCGTGGCCTCGCACGCCGCCCTGTATTATCTTGCCAAGGTCGCATGGCCTTCGGGTTTGGTGCCGATCCATCCGGTCCACAATGCCACGCTGTTTCAAGGCACGGCGGTGTGGTTTGCCCCCGTCGCACTGATCGTGCTTATCGGCGCGCTCGGATGGCGTATGCGAAAAGGCGTCCTTTGTCTGCTGATTTTCCTGATTCCAATCATTCCGGTGCTTGGGTTTGTGCCCTTTTTCTTTCAGTATCACGCCAATGTTGCGGATCGCTATGTTTATGCATCGCTGCTGGGTGTGTCGCTTGCGTTCGGGTTGGGGATCGGTCGTCTGCGGGGGCGTGCCCCGGGTTGGGGTGCGCTGGCAATATGCGGAGTTCTGGCTGTCTTGTCGTATCGTCAGGCGGGGTACTGGCTGTCGTCGGAATCGTTATGGACCCGCCAGCTCTCCGTGGTTCCCAACACGCCGCAAGCGCTGTATAACCTGGCTGGATTCCGAGGGTCGACCGGGGATTCTGCCGGTGCTCTGGTGCTATACCGTCGTCTCGCCGAGGTCGAACCCGGCGAAGGGCGGGTCTATCCGCCCCTGATCCGCCTGCTTGCGGAGAACGGGCAAACCACCGAATCCATCCGCTTCGCAAAGCAGGCGCTTCAGCTGCCTCCGCATACAGTAGACAACTTTGTGGCTATTGGAGAAGCGTATTTGGTGTTGAACCAAAGCGGCAAGGCTGTTGAAGCCTTCCGCGGGGCGATTTACGGACTCCCCGGAGACGCGGAATTGAGGGCTTTGCTGGCCCGGGCGTTGATGGAAAACGGCGACCTCTCGGCAGCCGAACTTAGTGCCGTGGATGCTCTCCAGTTGAACCCGCGACTGCCCCAAGCCCACGCCATTTTGGGTGAGTTGCGTTTCCGGCAAAAGAGGTTTGCGGAGGCACGGGAACACTTCCAGATTGCGGCGGGGCTGAACCCGGGCGACCGGTTGTCAAAAGCGCGTCTGGACGAAGTGACCCGGTTGATCGGTGCGCCGAAAAAACCCTGATGAAGTCACGCCGACCGGGTTGACGATGCCGATTGCCGACGGAACAGCAGCGCGCAGCCAAACCCAATCAGGCCGATCCATGTCAGCATCGTGATCGCCGCCCCCGTCACAAAGGCCGGGTTCCGGTAAACAAAAACCACCTCGTCGCCCGCCGAAACCCGCACCGCCCGGAAAGCGCTGTTTGCCCGGAGAACCACCGCCTTGTTTCCGTTCACCGTTGCCGTCCAGCGTGGGGAGTAGCCATCCGCCAGCACCAGCCATCCGCCCCTGGGAGCGCGAATTGACGCCCGGTACAAACCGTCGTACTTCACCGGCGCGGACACGGCATCAAACGACTCCTCCGGGGCCGTTCCGGCAGGCGAATTGCCCACCAGGAGAACTTCGCGGCGGACATTCTGAAGAAGCATCAACCCGTCCAGGATCTGCTTCTCGCTGTCGCCCGTCCACCGGGCCTTGCCGACCACATAAGCCCGGGGCAGGCAACTCCTCCGCCTCCACAGGGTCCACTCATCATAGGTCCCGGCGTTTTCCATCTGCCCGGGATCCCCGGGAGCCTGCGGGGAGGGAAGCGCGAGGTAGCGCACGTTCGCCGCGTCCAGCAGGGGATGGTCGTGGCTCGGGGCCACGTCCAGGTGCGGGTGCCCGCTGTCTGAACCGAAATACGCGTTGCACAGCGTGTCGTAATAGCGGGTCACGTTGACGTCATTTCCACCGAATGCCGGGATGCCGTCGGTCATGCCCTCGTTGACGCGGCCTCCCACCGGGATTTCCAGCCGCGCGTCGGCCGCCTGCGGCCTCAGCCAATCCTGGGCACCCGCGGGCAGGCTGGTTCGCGACGGCCGCGGACGGAAGTTCTCCGCCAGGACCGGCACCGCGAACACCGCGAGGTCGGCACCCGTGAGAAGCAGGAATGCCACGCTCCAAATCCCCGCCGCCATCCTGGTCCGGAGCACCAGCAGCGCGGCGCCCCCCACCGAAAGCGCCACCGCCAGCATCAGGCTGGATTGGGAAGCCGCCAGCGCGCGCCCTGCCAGCTCGGGGACCGCAGACTCCACCGGGTTGGTGAACCCCATCCGCTCGGCTGCCATCCCCGGGGAGAGAATCCACCTCTCCCAGAAACCCCGTGTCATGGCCAGGTGCGCCACCAGGGCCACCAGGCCTGCGGCGCCGAATGCGGCCGCGCCCGCAACCAGGCCCCGGCGTGACCCGCCGTCGCGAATCCATTGGAATCCCAGGGCGCCCATCACGGGAAGCAACGCCAGGGCAAACCCGCCGATTTTCGCATGGCCGCGGAAGGTGCTCCACCCCGGAACCCAGCTCATCACCGTGGACAATCCGGGCACATACCCCCCGATGGCCAGCATCACGGCCACTGCGGAAACCACCGCGAGGGGGTCCGGCCGACGCTGCCTCGCCCCCCGCGCGACATGGAGCACGGAAAAGGCGAACCCGGCGATGCCCACGTAATAGCAGACCTCCCACCAGTACCAGCGGCCGAAATACTCGTGTCCGCTGCCGAACGCCCCGGGGGCCACCAGCGTCAGCAGGTTTTCCGGCGGAAAGGCAAAGAAACGCGGCCACCAGGTTTCCGTGACGGCCCGCCGCGCCGAACCGCCCAGCCCGTCAAGCACCGTCAGGATTTCCGCGGCACCGAGGCCGAACGCAACCAGACCCGCCACGGCCTGGGCCGCCGCCTGTCGCCTGAACCAGGGCAGCCTCGGCGAATCAACGGACAGGAATCCGAACGCGACCCAGTGCAGGCCCATCAGCAGGGCCGCATAGTAGGCGTACTGCAGGTGCCCCCCGAGGAACATCATGCCGGACAGGAGGCCCAGCAGGGGGGTAAAACGCATGCCCCGGCGGAAAACCAGTTCCTGCGCGCAAAACACCGCGGGAATCCACGCCGCCGTGCACACGATGGTGAAATGGCCCGCGTACGCACGGGTCGGCAGCAGCGCCCCGCCGGAGGCCGCCATGGCCGCCAGCAGCATGGCCGACCCTCCGCACCCGCGAACCCGGGCGTACCATGCCGCGCCGAGGGCGAGGATCACCGAATGGATCGCCACGACGATGTTCACCGATAACGGAAGGGGGAGGGCCAGGAACAGCAGCGCGTTCAGCGGTTGCAGGACCGTAGCGCCCGTGTTGGGCAGGAATGGCGATCCGCAGAAGATGAACGGGTTCCACAGCGGCACGGTACCCTCGCGAAGCGAACCAAAGGCGAACGCCAGAAAGTGGCGGTAGGCCCGGTTCATGTCCGTGCGTTCGCTGCCCGGGAAGTGGGTCGCCCAGTTCGGAATGGACAGTGCATAGAGGGCCAGCGCGAACAGGACGCCAAGAACCAGCGCCGCGCGCGGGGAAATGTCGGGCGCGACCGTGCGGGTGGGAACGGGTTCAACGGCCGGGGCCGGGCGGGGGCGACTGCGCGGGGGCGGTTTCATGGTTCTCGGTGGGCCACACGAGACCGCGCATGCCTCCCGAGTGTCAACGCGCGATGCGTCCGGTGCGACGGGCTACTCGCCTTCGGATTCCCCGCCGCGCGAATGTGCCGCGATCCCGCGTTTCGAGCCGCGGATGAAGTCCACCATCAGTTTGACCGGCTCACACCCCGGGAACTGGCTCTCCATCTCTCCGGCTGCCTGGGCCACGTTCAGGCCCGAGTGATAAAGGAGCTTGTACGCCCGTTTGATCTTGTCCCGGGTGCCCGTGTCGAAGCCGGCCCGCCGCAGGCCCACGGTGTTCATGCCGACCACCATCGTCCCGCTTCCCATCATCAGGAACGGGGGCACATCCTTGACCACCTTGGACAATCCGCCGATCATGCACAGCGTCCCGATGCGGACGAACTGGTGCACGCCCGTGTTGCCCGACAGGATCACGCGGTCGGCCAGATCCACATGCCCGGCAAGCAGCGAACCGTTCACCATGATCACGTCGTTGCCCACGGTGCAGTCGTGGGCAACGTGCGAGTTCACCATGAAATAGCAGCGGTCCCCGATCCGGGTCGGGTGTCCGTCATCATAGGCCCGGTGCACGGTCACATACTCGCGGAAAGTGTTGCCGCTTCCGATGTGCACCCCGTTGTCCCCGCCCTTGAAACCCAGGTGCTGCGGGGGCATGCCGACCACCGAGCCGACGCCGAACACATTGTCCTCGCCCGCCACCACGTTGCCGGTGATCATCGCCCGGGCCAGCACGCGCGTGCGCGCACCGAGGCGCACCGGTCCCTCGATGATGGCCTGGGGGCCGACCTCCACGGTCGGGTCGAGGTCGGCGGCTGGGTCGACAATGGCAGTCGGATGGATCAGGGTCACGGTGCGCGGTCCTTTCGCGGGTGCTTCAACTCCGGTTGCGAGAAGGGCCCCGCGACGCGGCAGGGGCAAGGAAAACCGGTCCGGCCCCGGGTCACATCAGGTCGTGCGGATCCACGTCCACGGTCAGGTGGATGGCGGATTTTCCCGCGACCTCGTCGAACCGCTGCAGGGCGCGGTTCAGGACTTCCTTCAGCTGCTTGTGGTCGGCCCCGCGCAGCAGCAGGCGCCAGCGGTGCTGGTCATTGATCCGCGCGATCGGCGCCGGCACAGGCCCCAGCACCGTCACGGCATCGCCGGCCGCGTACGCGGCATTCCGGGCCATGCGCCCGAACTCCTTGAAAAGGTCCGCCGTTCGTTCCGGATCCCGGCCCGTGCCGAGCACCCCGACGAGGCGGTAGATCGGCGGGAATCGCAGCACCTTCCGGATGCGGATTTCCTTCTCGTAGAAGCCGAGGTAATCATGCGTCTGGGCAAACCCGATGGCATAGTGGTGCGGGGCGTAGGTCTGGATGATGACCTGCCCGGGCCGGTCGCCGCGCCCGGCCCGGCCCGCCACCTGCGTCAGCACCGAAAAGGCGCGTTCCGCCGAACGGAAATCCGGCTGGAACAGGGAAACGTCGGCCAGTGGCACCCCCACCAGCGTCACCCGTTCCAGGTGGATTCCCTTGGCGATCATCTGCGTCCCCAGGATCACGTCGAAATCCCCCCGCTCGATCCGTCGCCAGGCATCCAGGTACGCATTGCGCTGCCGCGTCGTGTCGAGGTCCATCCGGATCACCCGGGCCTCCGGGAACAGTTCGTTCACGGCCTCCTCGATGCGCTGGGTGCCCAGTCCCACCAGGTTCAGTTCCGTGCCTTCGCACGCGGGGCAGCGCACCGGCAGGCGCGACTCGCGCAGGCAGTAGTGGCACATCAGCACGTTGCGCGGCTTGTGATGCGTCAGCGCCACCGAGCAGTGCGGGCAGGAAACCACCTCGTTGCATTCGAGGCACACCATGAAATTGAAAAAGCCCCGGCGGTTGAGGAAAAGCAGGATCTGTTCCCCGCGCTCCAGCGCCTGTTCCATGGCTGCGCGCAACCCCTCGCTGAACATCCCCAACGCGCGGTTCTCCTTGGCCTCGCGCGTCATGTCCACGACCGACACAGGCGGCAGCTGGCGGTTGTCCACGCGATCGGGGAGGGACAGCAGCTCAAACTTGCCCGACCTCGCTTTGTAAAATGTCTCCACCGACGGCGTGGCACTGCCCAGGACGACCACGGTTTTCTCGGAGCGGGCCCGGATGATCGCCACATCGCGGGCGTGGTATCGCGGAGACCCGTCCTGCTTGTAGCTCGTCTCGTGTTCCTCGTCGATGACGATGATCCGCAGGTCGGGGAAGGGCGTGAACAGCGCGGACCTCGCACCCACCATGATGCGGCAGGCTCCCGAGCGCACGCGCCGCCAAAGGTCGAACTTCTGTCCCGGGGTCAGTTTCGAATGGTAAACCCCCACCGTGTCGCCGAACCGGCTTCGGAACCGGTCGACGGTCTGCGGCGTCAGCGAAATCTCGGGAACCAGCACGATGGCCGTCCCCCCCTCGTCCAATCCCTTCTGGATGGCCTGGAGGTACACCTCGGTCTTTCCGCTCCCGGTCACGCCGTGAATCAGGAAGGTCTTCGCCTCCCGGCGATCCATGGACTCCGTGATACTGGCGAGCACGGCGCGCTGTGTCGGGTTGAGGACGATCGGGTTGTCGCGGCCGGGCGGCGCCCCATAATCGTCCGGCCGGTCCTGTTCCTGCGCCCCGGACTCCAGGATTCCCGCCTTCAGCAGCCGGCGCAACACCGCGTCGCTGACATTGGCGAGCGCGCGAAGCCGGTCCGGTGAAATCCACGCATTCCCGCTCGACGCAAAATGGGCGACGACACGCCCGTGTTGCGGGGTGGGTTTGCGGCGTCCGGAATCCGGGTCAGGATCCGCGGGCGGCGTCAGTGCTTCCGGGGTCATCCGCAGCAGGGGAGTGGTCTTGGCGCGAACATCGTGAAAGCCGACGAAGGACAGGCAGCCGAGCGTCTCGCCGGGAGGAGACAGGTAGTAGTCGCTGATCCATCGGCCCAATTCCACGAGGTTCGGTTCCAGCGCGTACCCCGGTGAGAGTCGCCGCGATACGGCCTTGATGCGGTTCGGCGCCACATTATCGGGGGGGGCGTCGCGAACCGACACCACCATTCCCTTGGTTATCCGGCCAGAAAGTGGAACCTCGACGATCGAGCCGCTCCCGATCTCCCCGCCGAGCGCGTCGGGGATCCCGTAGTCGTAAAGGGAAAATACCGGCTGGTTCAGGGCCACCCGGGCATACCTGGAATAGGCCGGGGCGGGTGGGGGCGTGTCCTTCCGCCTGCGTCCCTTCGGGGCGGGCGGCGGCTGGCCGAACAGGTCCTCCCCGCCTTCGGCGGATGCCGCATCATTCAAATGGTCGGGTTCCGGTTTCATCCGAATGGACCCTACCATCCTCCAGGTCCGTTGGCGGGTGCAAGAATCCATCGCCGTGTCCGCGAGCGCCGGCGGCGGCGCCGCAAGGCCGTTTTCGGTCCCCGTCGCCGTTGTCCTTGAAACTGCCCTCTGGAGGGGAGAACACAGGGGGCTATGAGACTCCTGATCGCGATGTTCCTGGCGTATCTGATCGGCTCCATTCCCACGGGCCTGTGGCTGGGCCGCCTGGCCAAGGGAGTGGACGTCCGCACGCAGGGCAGCGGCAATATTGGGGCTACCAATGTGTTCCGCGTGTTGGGTGCCAAACTGGGCGTGACCGTCCTTGTTCTGGACGCCTTCAAGGGCGCCCTGCCGGTCATCATCCTGCCGGCCGTGGTTGGCATCCGTCCCCCCACCGCATTCCAGGATGTGATGATCGGTTTTGCGGCCATCCTGGGCCATGTTTTTTCCCTCTTCCTGGATTTTCGCGGCGGCAAGGGGGTTGCCACGGCGCTCGGCGTGTTCCTGGCCGTCTCGCCGTCCCCGACGCTCATCACCCTCCTTTTGGCCATCATCGTGCTGGCCCGCTGGGGCTATGTCTCCGCGATGTCGTGCACCGGGGCCGTCCTGCTGCCGGTGATGATGTTTCTGATGGGGGAGAACGTGCTCATCCTGTCCGTAACCATCGTTCTCGCCCTCGTCATCATCATCCGCCACCGCGCGAACCTGCTCCGCATCCTGAAGGGCAACGAATCGCGGATCTGGGATCATATGCGCCACAAGGCGGATGAGATGCCGATCCCCCACACCACGGCCGGCGGCGGCGCATGATCCACCGGATCGGTGTGCTGGGCGCCGGGGCCTGGGGCCTGACCCTGGCCGACCTGCTGGCTCGCAAGGGTAATGCGGTCACGGTCTGGGATATCGACGCGCCCCTGCTGGCAAGCCTGGCCGCGGACCGCGTTTGTCCCAAGCTCCCGGGCCTGGCGCTGTCCCCGTCGCTCCTGTTTCGTGCGGACCTTGCGAAGGCGGTCGAGGGGGCGGACATCCTCCTGTGCGCGGTGCCGTCTTTCGCGGTGCGCCCGCTTTGCGAGAGGTTGTTGCCCGATGTCCCCGACCTGACGGACCGGTTGATGGTTTGCGTGTCCAAGGGTATCGAGGAGAACTCGCTCAAGTTGCCGTCCCAGGTCGTCGAGGAATTCTATGGGGCCGCGGCGATGCAGAGCTTCGTGGCGCTGTCCGGCCCGAGCCATGCTGAGGAGGTCAGCCGCGGCATTCCGACGGTGGTCGTCAGTTCCTCCTTTTCCGCCGGGGCCGCCGAGCGGGTCCGCGATCTTTTCATCCTTCCGGAGTTCCGCGTTTACACGCAGAGCGACACCCGTGGCGTGGAACTTGGCGCCGCCCTGAAGAACGTTATCGCCATTGCCGCCGGCGCATGCGACGGGTTGGGCTTTGGCGACAACACCAAGGCGGCGCTGGTTACCCGCGGACTGGCGGAGATCACCCGCATGGGTGTGGCCCTGGGCGCCAGCGCCCTCACCTTTTCGGGACTGGCCGGCTTGGGCGACCTCGTGGTGACCGCGATGAGCCGCCACAGCCGCAACCGCAAATTCGGCGAGCTGATCGCCGGTGGCCTGTCCGTCACCGACGCCCTTCGCGAGGTCGGCCAGGTGGTGGAAGGGTATCGCACAAGCCGTTCGGCCCACCAGCTCGGCCTCAGCCTCGGGGTGGAAACGCCGCTGACCGACGTGGTATATGCGGTGCTCCATGAAGGGGCCGACCTGCGCACTTCCGTGGCCGCCCTGCTCACCCGGGACCCGAAGCCCGAAATCTACTGAGTCCGCCGCCCGGTTCGTCTGGGGTCAGACCGGCTCGATCCCGTCATCGGGGCTGAGGATGATCTCGAGGCTGGCAAACTCGCCGTTGAGCGGGTCGTGCACCTTCC
>JADHEF010000208.1_pt1 | contig 70927 bp, 50 predicted proteins | sample 8952391 | NCBI WGS metagenome assembly JADHEF01 (sample SAMN16124439, study PRJNA663245) | bioreactor sludge metagenome | isolation source: sludge (nitrite) | place: India:Bengaluru | collected 2019-02-28
ACCAACAAACGAACCCAACCACCGCAAACCGTCCGTGAAGGATCACGGCGGCCGCGGACACCCGCACCGCCCCTTGACTCGAGCCGACCCGTTGAATTCAATGAACGGCTGGTGAGCAACAAGATCCGCATCCTGGTGGTCGATGACGAACCGGACATGGTGTTCGTCATGGCCGAGATTCTCAAGAGCCGGTTCGAGGTGGTCTCCGCCCCGGGCGGCGCCGACGCGCTGGAGCGCCTGGGCCGCTATGAGCCGGACCTGATCCTGCTGGATGTGGGAATGCCCGCGCTCGACGGCCTGGACACGGCCCGCGGCATTCGCAAGGACTCGCGCTTCAACGCCGCGCCGATCCTCTTCCTGGCGGGCCGGCGCGACTCGGACACGCAGCGGGCCATGCTGGTCGCCGCCGACGAAAAGGTGGTACGCAAACCCTTTGTTCCCTCGGAACTGCTGGCCGCGGTGACCGCGCTCGTGGAGTCCGAAAGACTGGTGCCCGGGGTGAAGAGGCACTCGGTGGCCGAATTGCGGCGCCTCTTTCCCGATTGCGAGGGAACGGGGGCGGCCAGCACCGGCGTGACCCGGGTGCCGGCGCCGCGCGAGGATTCGCGCCCCAAGACGCTGAGCGAACAGCTGGCCGACGCCGCGGCCGATCCCCGCGTGCGCGTGCTGGTCGTGGACGATGACCCGGACACGGTGGAATTCATCCGCTCGGTCCTGCAGAATGAGTATGAGGTCATCGGGACCAGCGACAGCGAAGGCGCCCCCGACAAGATCATCGCCTACCAGCCGGACATCCTGCTGCTCGACATCAACATGCCGAAACTGAACGGATTTCACCTTTCCCACCTGATCCGCCTCAACCGGCGCCTCCGGGGTGCCCGGGTGATCTTTGTTTCCTCCCGATCCGACCGCGAATCGGTTGAAAAGGCCTTCGAGTTGGGGGCCAGCGAGTTCGTGGAGAAACCGTTCACTCCGGAGCAGTTGCGCCGCAAAATCGTGGACGTGACGCGGCGTGCGGATTTCCGGCGCATCCGCAAGCGCGTGGATTACCGCGAGGTGCTGCGCCGCGAGGGCGAGGCGGTCCCGTGATGCGGTCCGCCCCGCGAGCGGTTTTTTTCCGTCACCCGTGATGAACTTGCGGACAATGCCAATAACCTTCATCGGGCCCGGGCTGTCGCCGGTCCGACCAAAGCTAAGGAGCCGAGAATCCAAATGGCCATCAAGAGCGCCGACACCCTGGGCACCCGCACCGTCCTGACCAGCGGGGGAATCGAGCACGAGGTTTTCTCGCTGCGGAGGCTTCGCGCCGCGGAATTCCCCGGGGTGGCGCGCCTTCCTTTCTCGCTGAAGGTGCTTCTCGAAAACCTGCTCCGCCATGACGACGGGACGGACCTGAGCCGAAAGAGCATCGCGGCGCTGGCCAACTGGAACCCGACCGCCCAGCCGGACACGGAGATCGGCTTCACGGTTGCCCGGGTGCTCCTCCAGGATTTCACCGGCGTCCCGTGCGTGGTGGACCTGGCCGCCATGCGCGATGCCATGGCCGCGATGGGCGGCGATCCGAAGCGCATCAATCCCCTCCAGGCCGTGGACCTGGTGATTGACCACTCGGTGCAGGTGGACGCTTTCGGTTCGAGGGACGCCATGCGCCAGAATGCGCGGCTCGAGTATGACCGCAACGGGGAGCGCTACGCCTTCCTGCGTTGGGGCGCCAATTCGCTCAGCAATTTCCGGGTCGTGCCGCCCGACACGGGCATCGTGCACCAGGTGAACCTCGAGTACCTGGCCCGGGTGGTGTTCGTGAAGAGGGCCGACGGAGTCACGCAGGCTTATCCCGACACGCTCGTGGGCACCGACTCCCACACGCCGATGGTGAACGCGCTGGGCGTGCTGGGTTGGGGCGTGGGCGGCATCGAGGCCGAGGCGGCCATGCTGGGCCAGCCGATCTCGATGTTGATCCCGCAGGTCGTGGGTGTGAAACTGACCGGCAACCTGCCGGCCGGCGCCACCGCCACGGACCTCGTGCTGACGGTCACCCAGATCCTGCGCCGCAAGGGCGTCGTGGGCAAGTTTGTGGAGTATTTCGGCGCGGGCCTGGAATCCCTCGCGGTGGCCGACCGGGCAACGCTCGCCAACATGGCCCCCGAATACGGCGCCACGGCGGGCTTTTTCCCGGTGGATGCGCAGACCCTCGAGTATCTGCGACTGACGGGCCGCGAGGAGGCGCAGATTGCGCTGGTGGAAGCCTATTGCCGCGAGCAGGGGATCTTCCGCGACCCGCACATGCCGGATCCGGTGTTCAGCGACGTGGTTGAAGTGGATCTCGCGTCGGTCGAGCCCAGCCTTGCCGGTCCGCGCCGCCCGCAGGACCGCGTGCCCCTGGCCGAGGCGCATGATTCATTCCGCAAGTCGCTCGTCGAGTTTCTGGAGGCCAGGGAGAAATTGCCGGAAGGCGAGGCCGAAAAGTGGCTGGCCGGCGGCGATGGCAGCGGGAGCACGCGCCTGGGCGCCTCGGTGTCCGTCGGCGAAAACGGATCCGGTTTCCGCATGACCCACGGCGCGGTGGTCATCGCGGCCATCACGAGCTGCACCAACACCTCGAACCCCTCGGTTCTCGTGGCCGCCGGATTGCTGGCGAAGAAAGCCGCCGCCCTCGGCCTGAAACCCAAGCCGTGGGTGAAGACCAGCCTGGCTCCCGGATCCCAGGTCGTCACCGAGTACCTGCAGGAGGCGGGCCTTCTCGCCGAACTGGAGAAAGTCGGGTTTCACGTGGTCGGCTACGGGTGCACCACATGCATCGGAAACAGCGGGCCGCTGCCCGCGGAAATCTCCGCCGCCGTGTCGCAGGGCGACCTGGTCGCGGCCGCCGTGCTGTCGGGCAACCGCAATTTCGAGGGGCGCATCAACCCGCAGGTGCGCGCCAATTACCTCGCGTCCCCGCCGCTGGTGGTGGCGTATGCGCTCGCCGGCAACATGAACATCGACATGAACCGCGACCCTCTGGGTTTCGGTCCCGATGGCAGGCCCGTCCTGCTGGCCGACGTGTGGCCCACCGGCGCCGAGGTGGCCGAGGCCGTGCAGAAGAGCGTCAAGTCGTCCATGTTCCGCAAGGTGTACGGCAGCGTGTTCGAGGGTGACGCCGAGTGGCGTTCGCTGCCAACCCCGCAGGGCGAACGCTTCGACTGGGAAGCGGACTCGACGTATATCAAGCGCCCGCCGTTCTTCGAGGACATCCCCGCCACGCCCGGCGATCTTTCCGACATCAGGGGGGCGCGCGTGCTGGCGATGCTCGGCAACTCCGTCACCACCGACCACATCTCCCCGGCCGGCTCGATCGCCAGGACCAGCCCCGCCGCCAAGTACCTGCTGGAACGCGGCGTCCAGCCCGCGGATTTCAACTCGTACGGCGCGCGCCGCGGCAACCACGAGGTGATGATGCGCGGCACGTTCGCCAACATCCGGCTCCGGAACCAGCTCGCCCCCGGCACCGAGGGCGGCGTCACCATCCACCAGCCCAGCGGCGAGCAGATGGCCATTTACGAGGCCGCGATGCGCTACCGCTCCGAGGGCGTGCCGCTGGTCATCCTGGCCGGCCAGGAGTACGGCAGCGGGTCGTCCCGCGACTGGGCCGCAAAGGGAACGGCCCTTCTGGGCGTCCGCGCCGTGATCGCCGAGAGCTACGAGCGCATCCACCGCAGCAACCTGGTGGGCATGGGTATCCTGCCCCTGCAATACGAGCCCGGCGCCACCCGCGAGCGTCTCGGCCTCACGGGATTCGAGACCTTCGCGATCGACGGCGTCGCCGAGGGAATCACGCCCGGCAAGAAGATGCGCGTGCTGGCCACGACCCCCGACGGGGCCAAGACCACCGAGTTCACGGCCGTGTGCCGCATCGACACGCCGAACGAGGTGGAGTACTACCGCCACGGCGGCATCCTGCAGTACGTGCTGCGGCAGCTGGTGGCCGGGCGCGCCTGACCGTCACCGCACAAGCCATCACCACGAATCCATTACGGAAGAAAGCCGCAACCATGTCCCAAAGCGACCCCATTGACCTTCGCACCCAGCCCCTGGAAGTTCTCATCGGGCGCGCCCAGGCGATTGTGGAGGCCCTGCCCTACATCCGCCGCTTTCGCGGTGCCAGTGTCGTCATCAAGTTCGGAGGCGCCGCGATGGTGGACCCCGTCCTGAAGGAGAAGATCATCCAGGACATCGCGCTGATGGCGTTCGTCGGCATGAACCCGGTGGTGGTGCACGGCGGCGGGCCGGAAGTGAGCGCGCTGATGAAAAAACTGGGGATGAAACCCACCTTCGTCGCCGGCCAGCGCGTGACCGACGCAGAGACGCTTGACGTGGCCGAGATGGTCCTGGCCGGCAAGGTGAACAGCGACATCACGCTGGCCCTCAACCGCATCGGCGCCCGCGCCGTCGGCCTGAGCGGAAAGGATATGGGGCTCATCCTCGCCAGGAAGCTCTACCACCAGGAATCCGAGGGCGGCCCCAAAACGGACATCGGGTTTGTCGGCGACGTGGTTAGCATCAACTCGGACATCATTTCCATCCTCGACCGCAACGAGATCATCCCGGTCATCTCCCCCATCGGCGTGGATGAAAACGGCCAGACCTACAACATCAACGCGGACACCGTTGCCTCGGACATCGCATCGGCCCTCAAGGCGGACAAGTTCATCCTGCTCACGGACGTGCGCGGCATCCTCCGCGACCGCGCGGACAATGCCAGCCTGATCAATTCGCTTCGCGCGGGCCAGGTGGAGGAACTCATCGCCCAGGGGGTGATCGACGGCGGGATGATCCCGAAGGTGCGGGCCTGCCTGGACGCGCTCAGGGCGGGTGTCAAGCAGACCCACATCCTCGACGGGCGGCTCCCCCACTCCCTGCTGCTCGAAATCTTCACCGACCGCGGCATCGGAACCCAGATCGTACCGTAACCGGGTTCCCCCGGCCGGCTCCCTGATCGGCCCGAATCGCCACCCCGCATTCTGGGGTTGCATCGGCCCGTCCGGTGTGTCGCTATGGCTCCCGCTTTCCACCCAGTATGCCTGAACAGCCGCAAACTATAGCCGGCAAGTACGAGATCGTCTCGGTTGTCGGCCGAGGGGGTATGGGGACGGTTTACAAGGCCGTCCAGCACAGCCTCAATCGCGTCGTTGCCATCAAGATGCTCAGCGAGGAGTTGGCGTCGGATATCGAATTCCGCGCGCGCTTCAAGCAGGAGGCCACCGTCGTCGCGCGCCTGAACCATCCCAATATCGTCGGCGTTTACGACATCGAACCCCACGAGCACACGTTCTGCATCATCATGGAATTCCTGGAGGGCGAGAGCCTCCAGGCGCGCATCGACCGCGAAGTGACCCTGATGGAGCGCGAGGCCGCCCATGTCATCGCCCAGGTGGCGCGCGCGCTGGATTACGCACACCGCCAGGGGGTGGTGCACCGCGACGTGAAGCCGGACAACATCATCGTCCTCAAGGACGGCACGGCGAAGGTGACGGACTTCGGCATCGCCCGGTTCATGGAGTCCAAGCTGAAAACCCAGACGGGCGTGAGCATGGGAACTCCGAAGTTCATGAGCCCCGAACAGGTCACCGGCAAGAACATCGACGGGCAGAGCGACCTGTACTCACTGGGGGTCTGCCTCTATTACTGCCTGACCGGGCGCGTGCCGTTTGACGGGGAGAACCCCATCGCCATCGCCACCCGCCACCTTTACGAGGCCCCACCGCCGCCGTCCTCGTTCAACAGTTCCATCCTCCCCGCCACCGAGAAGGTGATCCTCCGCGCCATGGAGAAGTCCAAGGCGGACCGTTACGAGACCGGCGCCGAGATGGCGGAGGCGCTGGAGGCAATCTGGGAAAAACCCAAACCCAAGGTGGTCCTCCCGGCGGTGATCCCCGGCGTGACAGGCACCGGCGCGACCCGCCGGCTTCCCACCCAGGACGGGGATTCGCCCGCGTCCGACAGGATGCCCCAAGCGCCCCCGGAAGCCCCCCCCTCCGACCCGCGTCCCGGCACCCCGACGGGAATCCGGCGGATCGAAAAGCAGGTGGAAGCGGAACTGAAAGCGGCAACCCACCCGACGCCCTCCGTGCGGACTCCGCCGCATCTCGCCGACGGGGTTTTCGAAGCGGGCGCACAAGCCGGCGCCGCCGAGCCGGATATCGTGACCCGGACCCGGCGGTGGTGGCCGGCGGCGGCCGCGGTTTCGCTGATCCTCGTGGGGATCGTTTTCGCCGTAGCCCGGTCCGGCGGACCGCCCTCCGGCCCCCAGTCCACACCCGCACCCGGACCCACCGCCACCATGGGTCCGGCGCTGCCCAGCGCGGCGGATCTCTTCGAATCGTCCCGGATTGAGGGCGAACGGCTGGTCCAGTCGGGACGCGTGCGCGATGCCGTGCAGAAATGGGACGACTTCGTGGCCCGCTATCCCGATTACCGGGCCGCGGATGTCGCCCTGGTCCGCGACCGCCTGGCGGCGCAGGTGCCCCCCTCCGACGCGCGCTTCCAGGCGGACCGCCGCGACCGCAAGGGTATGCAGTTCTACAACAGCGATCCGCCAAAGCTGTTCCTGGCAAAGGCCTACCTGGAATCCGCCAGTGAACTGTACAAGAGTTTCCGCCAGCCGTACCCGCGTTCGAGCCAGTTGGCGATCCTCGACAAGTCGGCGTCGGCTTCGCTGCAATCGCTGACCCCCGGCGACATGCAGGATCGCGGACTGCGCGCGGACCAGGCCATGATGGCCGCAGCCGAGCTGCTCCGCGAGCGCCCCGCGGGCACCGAGGTTCCCGAAGCGGAAGCCCGCCTGACCGAGGCGCTGGACCTGGAGCCGACCAGTTTCCCATCCTGGTCCGCGCTGGCCGCTTACTACCGGGCAACCGGAAGGCCCGATGACGCCCGCGTCCTGCTGCGCTTCGTGGAAAAGAATGCCCCCGCAGGCAGCGATTACCAGACGCAGGCCTCCAAGGCCCTGCGGGAAATACCCTGACCGCTCCCATCCCCGACATGGAGTGCTATTGCCGATGGACGAACTGAGCCGCCTGCTGAACGAAGTTGCCGCCGGAGCCCTGACCCCTGCCGAGGCGGAAACCCGCCTGCGCACGATGGCCGGTGCGGGTTATGCGGAGATGGGCCACACGAAACTCGATCTCGACCGCAGGCGGCGCCGGGGCGTGGCCGAGGCGGTTTTCGCGGCCGGCAAGACCCCGCAGCAGGTCCTGGAAATAGCCGCGCGCCTCGACGCGGCCGGGCAGAACGTCCTGTGCACGCGGGTCACCCAGGAAACGGCGGATTTCGTGCGTGCCGCCCGTCCCGATTTCGAGCACCACGCGCTGGCCCGGATCCTGATGAAGCGCAACGAACGCCCGGCATCGCCCCCCGGGGGAACCGTGGCCGTGGTGGCCGCCGGCACTTCCGACCTCCCGGTGGCCGAGGAGGCCGCCCTGAGCGCCGACCTGATGGGAAGCCCGGTGGAGCGTGTCTACGATGTCGGGGTCGCGGGCATCCACCGTCTCTTTGGCGCGGCCGACGACCTGCTCCAGCGCGCCCGCGTGATCGTCGTGGTTGCGGGCATGGAGGGCGCCCTGCCCAGCGTGGTGGCCGGCCTGGTCCGCGCGCCGGTCATCGCCGTTCCCACCAGCGTCGGTTACGGGGCCAGCTTCGGTGGCATCGCCGCCCTCCTGGGGATGCTCAATTCCTGCAGCGGCGGCATTGCCGTGGTGAACATCGACAACGGCTTCGGCGCGGGCCTGATGGCCCACCTGATCAACGCCGTGGAAGACCGCGGGTAACCGTCCGCCCACCGGTTTCCCCGTCACGCCGTTCCGGCCTTTACTTCGCCCTTTGAGGCCTCCGTTATGGCGAATGTGAGGATTGTCTATTCGCCCGCATACGAAGCCGACATCGGCCCGCACGTCTTCCCCACCTCCAAGTACCGCCTGGTGCGCGAGAGCCTGATCGCCGGGGGCGAGGCGGACCCTGCCGATTTCGTGGAACCGGAACCCGCCCCGCGCGCGGACCTGGAACTGGTGCACACCCCGGCCATGCTGGATGACCTCGCCAGCCTCCGGTGGACGGAAAGCACCCGCCACAGCGAGCTGCCCCTGACCTGCGAAATTGTCCAGGCCTACGCAATGGCGGCGGGCGGAACAACCCTGGCGGCGCGCATGGCACTGGATGGTCCCCACCTCATCGTCCCCCACGTCGGCGGCGGATTCCACCACGCCTTCCCCGACCACGCGGAGGGATTCTGCTACCTGAACGATATCGCCGTGGCAATCCGGGTAATGCAGCGCGACGGCCGGGTCCGCCGGGCCATGGTGGTGGACGTGGACCTGCACCAGGGCAACGGCACCGCGCGGATTTTCGCCGACGATCCGGATGTGTTTACCCTATCCATCCACCAGGAAAACAATTACCCGCCGAAGCAGAAGGGCGACCTCGACATTGGCCTGGACGACCATGCCGGGGACGCGGAGTACCTGGCCGCCCTCGGGGCCCACTGGCCCGCGGTGGCCGACCGCCACAAACCGGAGTTGCTCATCTATGTCGCCGGGGCGGACCCTTACCTGGACGACCAGCTCGGATCCATCAAGCTGACTTTGGACGGTCTCCGCAGGCGGGACGAATCGGTGCTCGCCGCCGCGGCGGAACGCCGCATCCCCACAGTGATCGTCCTGGCCGGCGGCTACGCCCGCAAACCCCGGGAAACCGTGGAGATTCACGCCGAAACCGTGCGCATCGCGCTGAGGCTCTCCGGCGAACGGCGCCGGTAGGGCGGATGGCTTCCTGATCCCGGCATTGCACAAAAGCGCCCGCCGACTGTTCTTCTTCCGGCAAACGGCCTGCCCCTTCATCACCGAATAGAGCGCGAACCGGGAGGTTCCGAAGTCGCATGGATTCGACAAGCCAGATCACGGGGCGGCTTTCCCGCCTGCTTACCCGCGTGGACAAACCTGCGCGTTACATCGGGGGCGAGTTTAACACGGTGACGAAGCCCGATTGCGACGTGGAGGTGCGCGTTGCCCTGGCATTCCCCGACGTGTACGACATCGGGATGAGTTACCACGGGTTCAAAATCCTCTACGAGCGCATGAACTCGGTGGAGGGCGTGCAATGCGAACGCGTCTTCGCGCCGTGGGACGACTTCGAGCAGGTGATGCGGGCTGACGGCCTTCCCCTCTACCTGCTGGAAAGCAAGCGCCCGATGCGGGACGCGGATTTGATTGGGTTTACACTCCAGCACGAGATGAACTACACGAACATCCTGAACATGCTGGACTTGGGCGGCGTGCCGGTGTTCGCGGCGGATCGCGGCGAACACGACCCGATCGTGATCGCCGGCGGCCATGGGGCCTTCAACCCCGAGGTGCTGGCGGAATTCGTGGACGCCTTCGTCGTCGGTGACGGGGAGTGGGCTTTGCTCCAGGTGACTGAGGCGGTCCGGCAAATCCTGCGGGCAAGGCGGGGCGCGGTTCCCCGCGGGTCCACCCAGACGGGCCAACCACCGGTCTATCGGGGAGACGGGACCCGCGCCAAGCGAACGGCCGTCCCGACATTTGGAAAGGATGACGCGGCCTATGCCGGTCCCTGGCGTGCGCCGGCCGCGGACGGGGCAACCGGCAGGACGGACCTGCTTCTGCGGCTCGCGTCCATCCCCGGCGTGTATGTGCCCCGCTTCTACGACTGCGCGTGGAACGCGGAGGGCACGCTGGCCTCCATCCGGCCCAACCGCCCGGATGTGCCCGCCGTGGTCGGAAAATCCAACTATGACCTGACGGAAGACTATGGGTGCACCCGGCCGGTCGTGCCGCTGATGCGGGTCGTGCACGACCGCTTCGCGATTGAGATCAAGCGCGGTTGCATGGTGGGGTGCCGTTTCTGCCAGGCGGGCATGATCACGCGCCCCCTGCGCGAGCGCGACCCGCGCCAGATTCTCGACATTGCCCGCGAGGGAATCGCCAACACGGGGTACGACGAGATCTCCCTCCTGTCGCTTTCCAGCGCGGACTATTCCTGCATCCTGGAACTGACCCGGGCGCTCCGGAACGAACTCGCCGACCAGAGCGTGTCCGTGTCCCTCCCCTCCCTGCGCATCAACGCGTTCGATGTGGACCTGGCCGACGAAATCGGCAGCGTCCGCAAGTCGGGATTCACCTTTGCCCCCGAGGCGGGAACCGCGCGCCTGCGCGAGGTGATCAACAAGGCCGTGGACGAGGAGCGGTTCGTCTCGACGATCGAGACGGTGCTCCGCAAGGGCTGGCGCACGCTCAAGTTTTACTTCATGTGCGGCCTGCCAACCGAAACAGACGATGATCTGCAGGGGATCGTGGACCTGACCAACAAGGCCATCGAACTGGGGCGGCGCCACTGCGGGAAAAACTTCCAGCTCAACATCTCGCTGTCGCCGTTCATCCCCAAGCCGCAGACCCCGTTCCAGTGGCACGCGCAGCCGACCATCGAGGAATTCGACCGCCGCTGTCGCTATGTGGAAAGTCGCATCAACCGCAAGTTCGTCGCCCTGAAGAAGCACAACGTGCACGAGGCCATGATTGAGGGCGTCCTCAGCCGCGGCGACCGCCGGGTGGGACGCGCCATCCACCGGGCCTGGCAACTCGGCTGCAAGTTCGACAACTGGCACGAACACCTGCACTTCGACCTGTGGATGCAGGCCTTTGCCGAAACCGGCGTGGATCCTGCGTTCTACGCCTCGCGGGAACGGGGCGAAGCCGAGGTTTTCCCCTGGGATCACGTCGATGCCTCCCTGGGAAAGCGTTTCCTTTGGAAGGAGAAGACGCGGAGCGAACAGGTCAAGGTGACGGCGGACTGTTCCACCGCCCACTGCGCCGGATGCAATGCGTGCGACTTCAAGGAAGTGAAGAACCTGCTCGCCGTTCGCGAAAGCGGCGAGTACGTGGCGCCGCCGGCCCCGTCCGCGGAGGCCACCGTCGCGCGAGAACCGGTCCAGCGCATCCGCATCGGCTACACCAAGCGCGGGGATCTGCGCTTCATCTCCCATTTGGACATGGCCAAGGTGGTTACGCTCATCTTCCGCAGGGCATGCCTCCCCGTGGCCTTTTCGCAGGGCTTCAATCCGCAGCCCAAAATTCAGTACACGCCCCCCCTGCCGCTGGCGTTTGCCAGCGAGGGCGAACTGCTTGACGTTGTCCTGACCGAGTGGCGCGACCCGTCGGCCGTTCTGGATGCCCTGAGGACGATTCCGCTGGCGGGACTGGATTGGCTGGGAGCCGAGGAGATGCCCCTTCGCGGGACGGCATTGTCCCCGTCCCTCGAGTCAGCCGATTACCGGATTGAGATTCCGGCGGCCGGCGTGCCCCTGGACGGGGCCGCGATTGCCGAACGGATCGCGAAATTCCATGAAGCCAGCGCGTGCTTGATCGAAATCCCCGGGAAAAACAAAGTGACCACCCGGGATCTCAAGCTCGCCGTGGTGAACATCGGGTTTCGAGCCGCGGAAGGATCTTGGGTTTTCGACCTGACGATTTCGCTCGGCGAGCAGGACTACGCAAACCCGGTGGTGGCGCTGGAACACATCCTGGGAATTCGTTTTGACGGCGCCGCACTGGCAACCCGCACGGGTTTCAACCTGAAGCAGACAACAGGCGTGGAGGCAACGGGAGCCTGAGCCGGGCACCGTTCCCCGGATGAAGTCCGGGTAGGTTTTACAGCAGCCCGGCGACCATCTGGCGGGCGGCGGGCCGGCGCAGCTTCTTAAGGGCTTTGCGCTCCACCCGGCGCACACCCTCCTGGCTCATCCCGACCAATTGGCTGGTGCTGCGCAGGCTGAGTTCCGAACCGCCGTTGAACCCGTAGCGCAGCATCATGACATTGCGCTCCTTCTCAGTCAGGGTGGCCAGGGCTGCGGAGACGCGCTCGCGGGTCTCGCTTTCGGCACAGCGCTCGAACGGGGACCGGGCATTCTCGTCCCGGATGCGGGTGAGCAGCTGGCTCCCGTCCTCGTCGGATTCGGTGTCGAGCGACAGGACCGAATCGCGCAACTGCATCAGCTGCTCCAGCTTCCCCTCGTCCACGTCGAGCAGAAGGGACAATTCGCGCATGCTGGGGTTGCGCCCGTGGGAAGAGGCGAAATTGCGGATGGCCTCGTTCAGGTGGCCCAGGAAACGGCCCTTGCGGATCGGCAGGCGGATCACGTTGCACTGCTTGCGGAGCGCCATCTGGATGGACTGACGGATCCAGAACGCGGCATAGGTGCTGAAGCGGTAACCCTTGCGCCAGTCAAACTTGCCCACGACATCCAGCAGGCCGATGTTGCCCTCCTGGATGAGGTCGGCAATCGAGATGCCTCGGCTGGAAAACTGGAGGGCGATCTTGATCACGAACCGCAGGTTGGCCTCAACGATTTCGGCCCGGGCGGTTTCGTCACCGCTTTCGAGGCGCTTGAACAGGGCCACCTCCTCATCGCGCGTGAGAAGCTTGCGGGTGGCGACTTCGGCGAGGTAGTGGCGGACTTCTTCGTTCAGGTGAGTTTTCATGTGACACCTTGCGGGAAGTGATCTATAAACGCTGGACGGGACGGGGTAATGCAAAGAGGGGGCCGAAAGTCAGGGGAGACCGGGATCGCAAGCCGATCACTGCAAACATTGATTTTGCAATTCGGCCGATTGATCATCCCCACCCATCAAGTCTCGTTCTGGTATGCGGGGAATCTCGCACTGTGCGCCGGGCCGCACATGGGATAACCCGTTGCGGGTTCACTTGGTGGTGCGCGTGAATCGGCTCCGCCAACCGGGGTTTATGATACGGAGAAGACCGTGACGAACACGCCCACATACCGCGAGTTCTCGGTGGTGCCGGAGTCGGAAACCCCGATTTCAGACGGGGTGGCCCTTTCGGCGATCGGCCTTGCGCCGCTCATTCCCCTGCTGGCCGCGGCCGTCGTGGGCGGCTGGATGTTGGGTGCCCGCTTCCACAGGTTGCGCGTGTCCGTGCCCCGCCGGCGTCCCGAGGATGATCCGCCGGCACCTACCCTCGAACCCGACTGCGAATTCGGGTTCGGCAGCCCCGAGGATCCCGCGTTCCCGGGAACCCTGTTCTGCCCGGTCTGCAGGGCGGAGTACATCATGGGAACGCTTCAGTGTGAGGATTGCTGCGTGGACCTGGTGGATGAGTTCGACCTGCCCCCGCCCGATCCCCCGATCGAACAGGGGACGATCCGCATCCTGCGGGTGAAAAACTCGATGGAGGCGCAGCTGGTGCGGGATTTCCTCGCCGGGTACCGCATTCCGTGCTCCATGCTCCGCTCCAGCGCCTGGGAACTCCTGGGCGCGGATGTCTATGTGTTCGAAAGCGATGCCCTGAGGGCCAAGCGTCTCATCCGCCAGAACCTCGGCGGGATGGCGACGGGACTTCGCCCGTGACGCCGGCCGCCGCGGCCCCACCCGGCCTCGCTCCCGCACTTCACACCATGGACTCCGTGGCCGGCCACCGGGCCGCGAAGCAGTACCTGCTGTCCGCGCTGGAAGGCGGCATCCTTCCCCACTCGCTGCTGTTCCACGGTCCCCGCGGGGTTGGGAAGCTGAGCACGGCCCATGCCCTGGCCAAATCCGTCAACTGCCGCAGTGGCGGCAGGTCGGGCTGCCCGTGCGACCCCTGCCGCAAGATCCGCGACGGCGTGTTCGTGGACCTGTTGACCGTGGAACCCCGCGGTGCGGCGGGCCAGATCACGCTGGCGGGATGGAGGCCGGGCAAGGACGATCCGGACGGCCTGCAGTATTACCGCTTCGTGGACTGCCGCCCGCTGGAAGGCGCGCGGAAGATGGTGATGATCCGCCAGGCCGAACGGATGAATGTGGCGCTGGCCAATTACCTCCTGAAACTGATCGAGGAGCCGCCGTCCTACCTGACCCTGGTTTTTCTCACGCACCGGCCCGGCGACCTGCTGCAGACCATCCGTTCGCGGTGCGCGCCCGTGCGCTTCAGCCCGCTCGACCGCAGCGAGATGCTCGAGTTCGTGTCGGGCGCCGGCCTCGATCCGCATTCGGGCGAGGTGCAGGCGGTCTGGCGATTGGCCGAGGGGCGTCCGGGGCTGCTGATCGACCTTCTGCAGGCCGGCACTTCGGAACTCCGCGACGGCGCCGCCGCCGGCATGCGCCTCTTCCAGGAACTGGGCTTCCTGTCGCTCTTCCGGGTCGCGGCGGACCTGGCCCCCGCCCGCTGGGGCGGAACGATGGCGGCGGAGGATTTCGAAAACGTGGTAGGCGCGCTGTGCGCCTGGATCCGCGATGCGCTGCTGGTCCGGGTCCTGGGTGCGCAGGGTGCCGCAAGACTCGTGCTCAACTCGGACAAGATGGCCGACCTCGAACGGTTTGCCGCGCCGCTGTCTCCGGCCGCCCTCGCGGACGCATTCGCCACCGTTCGCGAAGCCTACGAATATGCACCGCGCCAGACGGACAAGGCATTTGTTCTCGAAACCGTGCTGCTGCGGCTGGGGCGGGTTCTGCGGCGATAGACGCCGATGCGCCGCGAAGGCGCGTTACTTCAGTTCCAGTTCCAGGTCCGCGGTCTGCCCCGGGGCAATGTTGACCAGCAGGTTGCCGGGCTGGTCATCCCGGCCGACAACATACTGGCCCGGCTCCAGCTCAACCTGGAAACTTCCCAGGTCGTCCGTCTTCGTGAACTGTTTGCTCGACACCGTGCCGCGCTGCACGAACGAGAGAAGCCCCGCAAAGGGCTTTCCGGCCAGCCGCGCGCGGCCCAGGAACCGCTGCGGCTTGGCGATCCGCACCGTCACCACTTTGGATTCCCCCTCCCCCACCACGACATCGGTGGTGCGCTGGCGGGACCGGCTGTCGGGCGGGTTGGCCGCCAGCGTGTAGCGCCCGGCAGGCACCGGGTCAAACCGGTGCGTGCCGGCCTGGTCGGTCTGGCCGAAAAAACTGCGCGGCTGTGAGGCTCCGGATGAGAACAGCACCAGGGGCGCTCCCGGCACGGGGCGGCCGTTGCCATCCGTCACCACCACTTCCACCGCGGCCGCTCCCTCGGACAGGGCGTAGGTTTCGGGCGGGGCGGCCTCCGGGCCGGCAAGCACCGGAACCTCCTCCACCGTCCGCGTGGTGAACCCGGTCGCGGCGAGGGTGAGGGCGTAGGTTCCCGGCGTCAGGCCGGTTATCTCGAAACTTCCCTGGGCCTGGGTTCGGGCGCGCACCGGGGCGGACAGGCCGGAAACCGTCGGGCGGCTGGTCATGCGCAGGATGACTTCGGCGTTGGCAAGGGGGCGTTTGTCGGCCGCGGCCACCACCGTCCCGCGGAATGCCTGGCGCCGCCCGAGGATGATGGTTGCCCCGCTGCCGGCGCCCGACTCCACGGTGAAGGGCTCGCTTTCCGCGAACTCCTCCCCCGCCAACAGGGAGGCCCGGTAGGTGCCCGGGGCGGTGCCCGTGAGGACGACACGCCCCGCTTCCACGGTCACGGACTTGCGGAGCATGGTTTCGTAAATTTCCCGCGCTGGCGCAGCGGAGGCCGACGCCGTCGTTTCCGACGGGGGGCGCCGGCGCGAAAGGTAGAGCGTGGCGTCGCCGCCGTAGGGCTGCGTCGCGCCGCCGGATTTCTGGACAAGCACCTGCAGGCGCAGTTCGGCCAAGCGGTTCAGCGTGATGGTGAAACCGTCATCCAGGGGCAGGGGGATCGGCGCGTTGATGTCCGACCGCTCGAACCCGTCCGCCTCGACCGACGTGGCATCCACCTGCGGGGCGGGAATGCCCTCAACGGCAAACTTGCCGGAGGCATCGGCGGTGGCCTTTCGCGTGCCGCGTCCGGCCCCCTCGGCAAACAGCACCGTGACCGTGGCCCCGGCAACCGGCTTGCCCGCCGGATCCAATACCACGCCGAACAGCCGGTTTCCGCCGGCAGCGGAAGGAGCCGTCGGCTGGGGCGAAGCAACCGCTGCGGTAGGCGCGGGCGGGGCGGTCAGGGGGGTCGGGGTGGGGACCGCTCCGGGAGTTGTCGCAGGCGTGACGACCGGCGGCGGCGCAACGATGCCGGAGTGGCGGCCGGCCCGCTCGCCCAGGGTATAAACGACCACGAGCAGCGCAACCACCACGGAAACGGCGGCAATGATCCATGGCAGTCGCGCGCTCATCGTTGCGGGGGGCTGCACGTCGCGCGGGCGGGAGCCGGCGCGATCAGCGGTATTCCTTCAGGAAGGATTTCACGCCGGAATACAGGAGCGGCAGCATGATCTCGTGATGGCCGGTCAGCGAGACGGGGGTGCCGCCGCTGCGCGTCGGCCGCGCCACCACGTTCGCGTTCGGCCGGTAGTGCTGGATCATGTCCATGTTCACGGCCGTGAACTGCCGCACGGCGTGACCCAGGTTGCGGGCCACGGTGAGGGTCTTGAGGAACACTTCGGGCAGGATCACCGCGCTGCCGCAGTTGATCACCACTCCGCCGTCGTTGAGCGTCGGGATGATCCCGGCCAGCAGGCGGAAGTCGCGCATGCACCCCTTGCCGTACGCCTCGCCGTCGCACGACGGGTGCTGGTGGATCGTGTCCGTGCCCAGGGCAACGTGCACCGTGAGGGGCACTCCCAGGCGGTGAGCGTTGGCCAGGATGCTGACGCGCTCGTAGCGCGGCAACAGGTGGCGCAGCCCGCGCCCCAGGGACTCGCCGAGGCCGCAGCCGACCTTCACGCCGCTGGACACGATGGAGTTCATCATCTCGGCGGTTTCCTTGACCATCCCGAAGGAACCGTCCTCCAGGCCGCGCTCCACATCCTCGCTGGTCTGGCCGAAGCAGGCCAGTTCGAAGTCGTGGATCGAGCCGGCGCCGTTCATGGCCACGGCGGTGATGAGCCCCTCCTCCATCATGCGGATCACGATGGGGCCGAGGCCGCACTTGATGACATGGGCGCCCATCATGAAGAGGATGCCGCGGTCGCGGAGGCGCGCCTCGGCCAGGCGCTGGCACGCCAGCAGCAGGTCGCGCGCCTTGAGCACGGCGGGCAGGGCCTCGAAAAACTCGCTGAGGGGCTGGTGCACGTTCGGCACCTTGGCCAGTAGCGAGAAGTCCACCTTGGTCGGCCGGTTCCGGACCGAGTAGGTTTTGATCTGCGACAGGTCGACCGGCTTGGGCCGCTCGGTCATCCCTTGGCGCCTTCCTGGAGTTCGAACTCGTCGTGGATCGCCTGCACGGCCCTGTCCACGTCGCCCTCGCGGATCACGCAGGAGATCTTGATCTCGGAAGTGCTGATCATCGCGATGTTGATGTTGTTCTTTGCCAGCGCGCGGAACATGGTGGCCGCGACGCCGGAGTGGCTCTTCATTCCCACGCCGACGACCGAGACCTTTGCGATCTCCTTGTCGGCCTCCACCCGCCTGGCCCCGAGTTCCTTCGAAAGCGCCTCGCTGACCTTGAGGGCGTCGGCCAGGTCCTCCTTCGAGACGGTGAAGGAGATGTCGTTCAGTCCGTCCTCGCCCACGTTCTGGATGATCATGTCCACGCTGATGTTGCTCGAGCCGATGCGGCCGAACACCTCGGCGGCGATGCCCGGCTTGTCCGGCACGCCGATGATCGAGACCTTGGCCTCGTTGCGGTTGTAGGCGACGCCACTGACGACGATGTCTTCCATTTCCTTCACCTCCTTGATGACCATGGTTCCCGGAACAAGGTCGAAACTGCTCCGGACGTGGATGGGGACGTTGTAGTTTTTTCCGAATTCGACGCTCCGCGAGTGGAGCACCTTGGAGCCGAGGCTGGCCAGTTCCAGCATCTCGTCGTAGCTGATGCGGTCGAGTTTGCGCGCGTTCTTCACGATGCGCGGGTCGGCCGTGTAAACGCCGTCCACATCCGTGTAGATGTCGCACACGTCGGCCTTCAGCGCGGCCGCGAGCGCCACGGCGGTGGTGTCGCTCCCGCCGCGCCCCAGCGTGGTGATCTCGTGTTCGCCGGTCACGCCCTGGAACCCGGCGACGATGACCACCTTGCCGGCGCCCAGTTCGCGGTTCAACTTGTCGGTGTTGATGCTGACGATCTTGGCCTTGCGGTGGGCGTTGTCGGTGACGATGCCCACCTGGGGGCCGGTGAACGAAATCGCCTGGTGGCCCATGCTCTGGATGGCGATGGCCAGCATGGCGATGGTCACCTGCTCACCCGTGGAGATGAGCATGTCGATCTCGCGGGGATCGGGATTCTCGGTGATCTCGCGGGCCAGGGCCAGCAGCCCGTCCGTGGTTTTGCCCATGGCCGAGACCACGACCACGACCTGGTTGCCGCGGTCCTGCTCGCCGATGGCGATCCGTGCAACGTTGCGCACGCGGTCGGGATCGGCCACGCTCGACCCGCCGAATTTCTGTACGATGAGAGCCAAAGTTGGTCACTCCGTGGATGGTTGCAGATGAAGCAGACAAAGGAATACAGGAACCCGACGCCCGTCGTGCAAACCCTTTTTTCCTGACGGACCGCGATGCCGGCGCGGAAAATGCCCGGACCGCGTCAGCGGGTGGCGGTGGAGGCGCCGGCGGCGGTTCCGGGAACGGTGGTCGCCGGGTTGGCGGCCGCGGGGGGCGATGTGACGGCGGCCCTCCGCGTGCCGGTTGTCCCCCAGGTTACCGTCGGCCCTTTGGCCGGGACCGGTGTCGGTGACGGGGTCGGGGCCGGGGCAGCGGTGGCCAGCGTGGTTGTCGTCCCCTTCAGCGAGGCGTCCACCCCGATCCCCGCAAACAGGCGGTCCTCAATCTTGCGGTAGTACCCCTTCACCTTCTCGGCGAACAGCGGGTCCCTGGCCACCATTTTGAACGATTCGGTGGCGGCCGGCATGTTGCCCTTCTGGAACTGGAGCTCGCCCATGCTGAAGTTGGCGTACTTGTCGAGCTTGTCGAACGCCAGGGCCCTTTTCAGATACTCCTCGGCCTTTGGAAGGTCATTCATCCTCAGATAGGATTCGCCAATCTGACGGTTAAAATCCGGGATGGGAAGGGACCTCCCCTCGTCATCCTTCTCATCAGGGACGATGTTGTCCTGTGCTTCCGAAAACCACCGGATGGCTTCCTCCCACTTTCCCGAGCGCATGTACGCATTGCCCAGTTCGCTCAGGATGGTGACATCCTTGGGCAAGCGCTCCTTCAGCCATTCGAGGTACGGGATTGCCTTTTCGAACTGTCCGCTCCGCTGGTATCGAAGCGACTGGAACCGGGAATACTCGCGCGGGAACGGGGGAAGCATGAGCCAAAGAACCACGGCCAGCACAACGGCGAACACCCCGGCAAGAATCCACCAGGGAATTATCTCGCGGGACCCACCGGCCCCGGAACTGCCGCGAAGCTCGTCGAGCAGGTTCTTCTTGTCGCCCGCGGGCGTATCCAAGTCGTTCTTCCTGTTTTCGGGTTGCATCGTTTCTCCGGCGGGAGATTGGGGGACGCATCCCTCTGGCGGGCAAGGTTTATTTTGCCCCGCCCCCCGGCCCACCGTACATCCGCCACTCCTCCACCCGGCTGGGCGGGTCGCCCGTGCCGATCAGCCGGAAGCGGACGGCGTCGGAATAAACACTGCCGCCTGTCGCCGTCGAGGCGTCCAGCGTAAGCGAACCCCGAGCCGGATCCCGGCCGTAATCCAGGTGTGCCACGGCCAGCGGCTGCCACGCGTCGCGCAGGGAGTCCTGGCTGATCGCAAGCACCGCGGTCCCCGTGCTGCTCGCGATCCGGCAGGTCACCCCCGACGCCCCGGCCACCGCCCCGCGCGTGACGGAGACCTCGTACAGGCCCGGCGCGGAGATGAACGGTGTGAAGCGGGCCGTGGCCGTGGTTCCCGGATCGGCCCGCGCCACAAGCGCCGAGCTGACACCGGGGGCCGCGGACTTGCCCGAGGAATCCCGCGTCCAGTTCCCCGTTTCCGCGTAGTCCGGGGGGGCCAGGGGCTGGTTCAGGAAATCGGTGCTTTCCAGGATCACCTGGCGGAATTCGGGGACGGGTGATCCCGCGTCGTGGACGCGGATGTCGTCGAGGTAAACACCGTCGTCCACGAAATTGTCGGCGTCCGCCACGCGCACGAAGCGCAGCATCAGCGAGGACGCGCCCGCAAAGTCGTCCAGCGGCACCACCCGGCGCTTGAACGGGCAGTAGTTGCGCCGGAGCCGCAGGAGCACCGTCCACGACGAGCCGCCATCCGAAGACGCCTGGACCTCGAACCGGTCGGCGCCGGTGTTGCTCAGGGCGATGAAGTGCTGGAGCTCGAAGGAGAGCCTGGGACGGGGCAGTCCCGAAATGTCGAACGGGCCGCCCGTCAGCGTCGCCACGGTGGAGCTGGTGTACAGACCGCCCGGGCTGTCCTGCCACGAAAGCGTCCCGGTTTTCGACGGTCCGGGCGCGAGCTCAAAGCCGCCGGCGGCGGTCCAGGCCGGATTGGTCGTGTCACACGAATCGAAGAACACCGTTGCCGGCAGCGAGAGGCTGGCGGAGACGCTGCCGGACACGGGCCCGGCATTGCCCGCCGCGTCCACCGCCCGCACGGCGAAATAACGCGTCGTCCCCGCGTCCAGATCGTTGATCACGATTTGTTCCAAGGTCCCCGGCGCGCCGGGAACGATGGACACCGGGGTTTCGGGCAGCAGCGGGAACTGTGCCGCCGAGACGGGAGCCGTGGACACGCGGACCTGGTAAAAAGTGGCGCGCCCGGACGGGCCGTCATCCGCGGGTGCGGTGAACCGCAGGATGACGCCGTTGTGGGCCACCTGCGCCACGGCAAGGTCCGGGATGCCGGCCGGGGCCGTGGTGTCGGCGGCCGCGACAGCCCCCCACGCGCTCAGCCTTCCGCCGCCGGCGCTTCGCCCGGCAAGCGTTGCCGACTTCACCGCACCGCCCATGATGCGATACTTCAGGCGGGAAGGCCCCAGCCCCGGCTCGCGGGCCAGGACCAGCGCGGCCACGCCGCTCGCCTGGGGCGCGGCATAGCTGGTGCCGTTTCCCCCGCCGTAGCTGGCGAAAAGGCGCGGCTGGTAAATCGCCACCGCGGGCGCCGACACGCCCACCCGCGTCAGGCCGTAATTGTAGACGAACTCGTCGGTGTTCCTGCTGCCGCCCACGCTGAGGATCGAATCGTACGGCAGGCTCGCGGGGAAAAAGGGATTCTCGTCATTGTCGAAATGGTTGTTGCCCGACGCCGCGCAGATGAGCACGCCGCGCTCCCCGGCCAGAACCGCCATGTCCTCCAGAAGCGGGGAACAGCCCCCGTCGCCCCAGCTCGCGTTCACAACTTTCGCGCCGTTCATCACGGCATACACGACGCCGTTCACCACGTCGGCCTCGCTCGCGCTGCCGGTTGCGCCAAACACCTTCGCCACCATCAGGCGGCAGTTCCAGTCCACGCCCGCGTGGCCCGTGGCATTGTTGGTCACCGCACCCGCGGTGCCCGCCACGGCGGTTCCGTGACCGATCGCGCTGTCAGATACAGCGTTGTTGTTGTCGGCGAAATTCCACCCGTTCACGTCGTCCACGAAGCCGTTGGCATCGTCGTCGATCCCGTTGCCCGCGATCTCCAGGGGGTTCACCCACAGGCGCGCGGCCAGGTCCGGGTGGGTGACTTCGAAGCCGGTGTCCACCACCGCCAGCACGACGGACTGGCTGCCCGTGGTGATGTCCCAGGCGGAGGCGGCCTGGATATCCGCGCCCGGCGTTCCTCCGCCCTGGCCCGTGTTCTGCAAATGCCACTGCTGGAAGAAGAGCGTGTCGTCGGGCACGGTCGCCGCCAGGGACACCGTCCGGTTGCGCACGGCGTAAGCGACGGCCGGATCCGCGGCCAGCCGCGCCGCGGTGGCATCGGGATTCTTCCCGCCGTCCACCACGACCGTCCCCGGCACCAGCGAGCGTTTCACCACGCGCACCCCGCGCGTTTCCGCCGCCCTCCGGACCCCGGCCTCCCCGCGGGCGTCCCGGAACTTCACGATCAGTTCCGAACCGGCAAAGCGGGGCGCAGCCCCGCCCGGCGCCGCGAGAGCCAGGGCCGCGAGAATCCACGCCGTCGCGCGAAGAGTCGTCATGGTGGGAGAATATGCCAGTTGCGCGGCCGCTTCTTCAAGTTTAGCAAGGCTCCCCTGATGAAAATCATTGCCACCCTTCCCACCTATAACGAGGCCGAGAACATCCGCCCGCTCATCGCCGACATCCTGGCACTCGGGCCCGAATATGAGGTGCTGGTCGTGGACGACCATTCGCCCGACGGGACCTGGCGAATCGTGGAGGAACTGGCCGCCCCGGAACCGCGGATCCACCTGGTGCACCGGGTGAACGAGCGCGGACGCGGCACGGCCGGCATCGCGGCCTTCCGCTGGGCGCGCGACGCGGGGGCCGATGCCGTCATCGAGATGGACGCCGACTACTCCCACCATCCGCGCTTCATCGCCTCGCTGGTCGAACCCGTCCGCGAGGGCCGGGCCGATGTCGTGGTCGGCTCGCGCCTGGTCGAGGGCGGCGGGGAGGCGGGACGCCATCCCTCGCGCCGCGTCATCACGCTCGCGGCGAATCTTTACATCCGCACGCTGCTGGGGCTGCCCCTGCGCGACTGCACCAGCGGCTTCAAGGTGTTCAGCCGACGCGCCGTGGCGGCTGTCCCGTGGGAATCGCTCGAGGCCCGCGGCCCGGAACTGCTGCAGGAGGTGCTGGTACACGCGCGGCGTGCCGGAATGGTTTTCGCCGAACGCCCCATCCGCTTCGAGGAGCGCCGGGCCGGCCAGTCCACATTCAACGCCCGGATCATGGCCCGGAGCCTGTGGTTCGTACTCCGCCTGCGCCTGCGGGGCGTGAAGGGCGGCGAATGATGCAGTTCACCCCGGCGCAGATGGAGCGCTACTCCCGCCACACCCTCCTGCCGCAAATCGGGATGGAGGGGCAGCGGCGCCTCCTGGCGGCGCGCGTGCTGCTCATCGGCGCGGGCGGTCTCGGCTCCCCCTCCGCGCTTTACCTGGCCGCCGCCGGCGTGGGCACCCTGGGCATCGTGGACGACGACCGCGTGGAACTGTCCAACCTCCAGCGCCAGCTGCTCCACGGCACCTCGTCCGTCGGCCGCCTGAAACTCGACAGCGCACGAAAACGCCTGAACGACATCAACCCCGACATCCGCGTCATCGCCCACCCCGTGCGCCTCGCGTCGTCCAACGCCCTCGCGATCCTGGAAGACTACGACATCATCATCGACGGCACCGACAACTTCCCGACGCGCTATCTCTCCAACGACGCCTGCGTGCTGCTGGGCAAACCCAACATCTACGGCTCGGTGCAGCAGTTCGAGGGTCAGGCCAGCGTGTTCTTCGCGGGGCGCGGCCCATGCTACCGCTGCCTTTTCCCCGAACCGCCGCCCCCCGGCGCCGTTCCCTCCTGCGCCGAGGCCGGTGTATTGGGCATTCTTCCCGGGATGATCGGGATCATCCAGGCCACCGAGGCCATCAAGCTCATCCTTGGCCTGGGAGAACCGCTCGTAGGCCGGTTGCTGCTCTACGACGCCGCCGCCATGGATTTCCGCACCATCCGCCTGCGGCGCGATCCGGACTGCCCCGTCTGCGGCGAACACCCGACCATCACGGGCCTAATCGACTATGAGCAGTTCTGCGGCGGCGGCACGCACGGAACCGCGGAGGATACCGACATGAAACCCGGTGACCTGAAACGCCGCCTGGACGCCGGCGAGGACATCGCCCTGCTCGATGTCCGCAACCCGCACGAGTTCGACGCGGGGCACATTCCCGCGGCCCGACTCCTGCCGCTCGGTGAGATTCCGTCCCGTCTTGGAGAACTTGAAGACTGGCGGGGCCGCGAGATCGTGGTTTACTGCCAAATGGGCGGCCGCAGCGCCAGGGCTTGCGGCATCCTGAGGGAAGCCGGGTTCGAAAGGGTCCGCAACCTCACCGGCGGATATGCAAAATGGCCTTCGGCCTGAACGGGTCCCTTGTTTGGGCGCTCACCCTTCCGCCCAGTCGCGGGCGCGGGTGACAGCACGGTTCCACTGACGGCGATGGGCGGCCGCCCGGTCGGGGTGCATCCGCGGTTCGAACAGGCGATCCGGTTTTCGCGCCGCTTGAAGGTCGCCGGAATCCTTCCAGAACCCGACGGCGAGCCCGGCGAGAAAGGCGGCGCCCCGGGCTGTGCTTTCGATGTCGGCCGGGCGGGCGACGGGCGTCTGGAGCACATCGGCCTGGAACTGCATGAGCAGGTCGTTGCGCGAGGCACCGCCGTCGACCCGCAGCTCGGGGATTTCAGCCCCGGCATCGGCCCGCATGGCATCGACGAGGTCGGCCACCTGGAAGGCGATCCCCTCGAGGGCGGCACGCGCAACATGGCCGGCCGTCGTGCCGCGCGTCAGGCCGCAGAGGGTGCCGCGCGCGGCCGGATCCCAGTGCGGCGCGCCCAGTCCCGTGAATGCCGGCACGAGGAAGACGCCGCCGCTGTCGTCCACCGTGCGGGCAAGCGCCTCCACGTCGGCCGAGCGGCGGATGATGCCCAACCCGTCACGCAGCCACTGCACCACGGCTCCCCCGGCAAAGACGCTGCCCTCGAGCGCCCGGCAGGTTGTGTCCCCGATCTTCCAGGCCACGGTGGACAGCAGACCGTGGCGTGACCGGGCCGCCGAATTGCCCGTGTTCATCAGCAGGAAGCATCCCGTGCCGTAGGTGTTTTTCACCGCGCCCCGGGCGAGGCACAACTGGCCGAACAGCGCGGCCTGCTGGTCGCCCGCGATGCCGGCCACCGGAACGCCCCCGAGGCCGAGACGGGCGTCGGCCTCGCCGCACACCCCGCTCGACGGGCGCACCTGCGGCATCATGGCGCGCGGCACGCCGAACAGTTCGAGCAACGCCTCGTCCCAGTCGCCCGAGGAAAGGTTGAACAGCAGCGTGCGGCTGGCGTTGCCCGCGTCGGTAACGTGGAGGCGCCCGCCGGTGAGATGGTGGATGAGCCACGAGTCCACCGTGCCGAAGGCCAGTTCCCCGGACTCGGCCCGGCGGCGGGCATCCGGCACGTTGTCCAGGATCCAGCGGATCTTGCCGGCGGAGAAATACGCGTCGGCGACCAGGCCCGTTTTCTCGCGCAGCATCGGCTCCACGCCGCGCCGCTTCAGGTCGTCCATGAAGCCGGCCGTGCGGCGGTCCTGCCACACGATGGCGTTGGTCACGGGCCGGCCGGTGGCCCGCTCCCACACGATGGTGGTTTCGCGCTGGTTGGTGATCCCGATCGCGGCAAGGTCGCGGGAGGAGAGTCCCGAGGAGGCCATGACCTCGGCCACCACGGCCATCTGCGACGACCAGATGTCGACGGGATCGTGTTCCACCCATCCGGGTTGGGGGAAATGCTGGGCGAACTCGCGCTGGGCCGACGCGACGGCGGTGCCGCCACCGTCGCACACAATGGCACGCGAACTCGTTGTGCCCTGGTCGAGGGCGAGGATATGCGAGGCCATGGGGCGACCCTAAAAACCGCGCCGTCGAAAGCAAGAACAACGGGTCTGACTCGAGGGCGGCCCCTGCGGCGCGGAGCAGCCGCCGATGGGTCTGCCCGGCTTCGTGGAAGGAGACGGGCCGGGGAACCAAGCCGGAGCGGAGTCCCCAATTCGGTTGCGTTCTTGCCCGAATCCGCCGTATAATCAGGCGAGTCGGGAACTGGCGTCCGGACGAAGCGGCGCCCGTGCCCGCCCGGATGAAGCCATGAAGCACCGCGGAACCGACCGATGAAAGCCGACAGGGCCGGGTGGACCCTGGGGCTGATCTACATCAACCCCGAGGATGAGCGGGTTTTTGTCACGCTCCCGTGCAAGCTGGGCCTTGCATTGAACTTCGGAAATCCGCGCGCCGTCGGCGCCCTCTGCCGGATATGGATCGTCGTCCTTGTGGCGCTTTTCGCCTGTCCGATCCTGGCCCATCCGGCGGCGTTCACCCGCAATCCGGCAACCCCCGCGGTTTGGCTGGCCGCATGGGCGGCGGCCCTCCTGGCCATCCGCCTGAATCCCTGTTTCGGCTGGATGGATTACCGGCTGTTGTTCCTCGCATCGTACGGCCTGGTTGCAACCTCGGCCGGGTTCGGGGTGCAGGCGGTCATCGCCGTGCCGCTGGTCGCCTGGTGGGGCGGGATGGAGCACCTGTCATGGGTGCACGGGCTGGCGCTGGGGCCGTTGTGCGGCGCGGCGCAGACATTCGGCAAGTGGGCGGCGATCCTGCTCCTGCTGAAAGTCCGGCCCGGCGCGGACCGCGCCGGTTGCATCCGGTTCGGCCTCCTGGTGGGGCTGGGGTTCACACTCACCGAAATCGCGGCCCTCTACTTTCCCGCCGCGTGGGCGCAAGCAACCCTGGGCTGGCTGAGCCTGTGGGAACGAACCAGCGTGTCTGTTTTTCACATTTACTCCGCCGGACTGGTGGCGCTGGCGGTCTGTTCGAAACGCCACTGGCTGACCGCGTTCGTGGTCCTCACGCACGGCGTCATGGACGGGTTGGTCGTCGCCGTCCGGCCGCTTCAAATCCCGTTCGAGACTTTGGAGATGATCTGCTCGATCCTGGCCGTTCTTACCTGGGCGATATTCCTGATGGCCGTCCACGCTCCTCCAGTCCGCACACTCCAAATACGGCCAGCGAACTGGTGCCGTCGGTGGACAGGAACTCGATCTCGCGGATGAGTTTCTCCGGCCGGGGGTTCTGCCAGACGAATCCGCGGAGCATGCCCGGGGACTTGCCGCCGGCGCGGGCTGCCTTCCAGATGACCGGTGTGGCGGGGCCAACGCGGATGTCGTCGGGGGTGAACGCATTCACGCCGGGGACCCAGTCAAAGCCGGTTTCGGAACCGTCGGCGTAGCGGACCAGGGTTCTCGCGATGGGCGCCGCCGTGGCGCGCTGGGTGGCAACCGCCGCAAAAACCACGGATGAGGCCCTGCGGCCCACCTTCAGCGCGAGCCCGCCCGGGCGGCCCTCCCCGCCACCGATCCGGCCGGACAGCAGCACGCCCCGGCCGGCATCGGCCGGTTTGGCGGCCACGCGCAACTGGCCGAGACGCGGCGTCTTGCCGATATCCGCCCCCCTCAGGCCCAGATCGGCAAGCGTGGCGTTGGCGGCGGGTGCCAGGTCGCAAAACCAGCCGCCCCGCGCGTCATCGGGAAGCTTCGAGTCGCCCCACAGGCGCGTGAACTCCTCGTAGTAATTGAACGGAACGTCGTCCAGGCTGGTTGCGCCGCCCGTCCATGCGGCCTCCGCCGCCAGCACGTAGGCGGCGTACTGCTTGCGCTCGCCGGCAAACGACCGCGGGTCAAACGAGTAGCCGGCCCAGGTGGTCTGGACGGTCCCGAGGGTCTCGCCCTTGCCGGATCCGGGGCTTTGCGCGCCGCGGGCATGGCGGTCGGCGGCGGCGCGGGCGATCGCCACGATGTTGTGGGGCGTCAGCCAGGGTGCGGCCACCGCGTCGAAGCCGGTGTCGTTCAGGATTCCGAGGCTCCTGTATTCGGCCGGGGTGGCGGGCGCGTAGTGCCAGTCGGTGATGATGATATCGCGCGGCAGTTGCGCGCGCATGCGCCGGGCCGCCTCCACGCTGTCGGCGTTGGTGGCGTCGGTGGACTCGCCCGGCGCGAGCAGCATGTCGCCCCACATCATGGTGCGGATGCCGCGCCTTCCCAGGTAGGCGTGCCAGTAGGCAATGTCATCGAGGATCAGGCGCTCGATCCCCTTCGCCCTGTTCGCCGGGCGTTTGGGGAAGCCGGGGGCCACGATCTCGTCGTGGCCGATGTTGAACACCCGCGGCCGGAACAGTTCGATCGCCTCGGCGTACACCCGCTCGCACAGCTCGTAAACCTTCGGGTTCGACGGGTCGAAGGCATAGGGCTTCTCCGGATCGTCGGCGAGTTCCCGGAACGCGGGGCGTTCCACGATCCACTCGCTGTGGCCGAAAGTGTTGATCAGGGGAATGATCTCGATTTTCTGGCGGCGGGCCTCGTCGCGCACGCGGACGGCGTCCGCCTTGGCCATGCCGTAGGTCGGGTGGTGGAGGCGCGGCTCGCACTCCCACTTGATGAACTCGCACTGGTAGAGGAGCTTGTTGATCTTCAGGGCGCCAAGGATGTCGCGGACCATCGTGGTCTGGATGTCGGCGCCGCCCGCCCCGGTGAAAAAGTGGATGCCGCGGAAGGGAAGGGAGGGCCAGTCGCTCACCGTGCACCTGCGCAGGCGCGGCCCGCCGTCACCCGTGCGCAGGAGCTGGCGCAGGGTCTTCTCCCCGGCGAACAGTCCCTCGGTGGTGGCCGCCTCGACCCGGGCCGTGTCGCCGATCGTGAGGCGGTACTCCCCCGCAATCCGTGTCCGCCCGGACGGCCTGATGCGAAACCGCAGCGTCCGCCCCGGGGCTCCCGGTTTGGCGAGGGCAAGGCCGAGGCCGGTCTTCTCCTTCACGGCCGCCGCAAAGGCCTCCGCGGCCTCGGTGGCTGCGGCGCGGTCCGCTTCGGATGCGCCTTCCGCAACGAGGCGCGTGTCGCCCGTCAGCGGCCAGTCGCCCCGGTCCCAGCGGATCTGCTTGGGCGTGGGGATGACGAGGTCGGGCGGAACATACGCGGCCACCACGCCGGAGTCTTCCATGCACAACCCCGCGCTCGCGGTCGTGGCGGCGGTGCCGCGCGCGATGGGCGGGGGGAACGTGATGTCGAAGGCCAGCGTGTAGGTGGTCTGGCCCTTGATCGGATGGTTGAACACCCCGAGCAGGAAGAACAGCTTGTCGTCCTCCCAAAGGTTGCGCCGGTAATCGAGGAATGTGGGCGGGAGGTTTCCGCTTCCCTGGATCGTGACGGGGCCGCGGGCCGTGTCGAGCCGCACCGAGCGGAAATCCTTCGCGATCGCGGCCTCCTTCAGCGAACGCCGCTCCCCCGCCGGCGAGAGGCGCCCCGAGGCAACCCGGCCCCCCGCCAGTTTCGCCTCCCAAGGCGACCCGGAAAACCAAGCGGGCAGGATGGACGCGAATTCGGTGTCCACCATGGCTTCCCTGACCGGCTTGTTGATCCGGAACTCCACGGCCAGCCGCACGGTGCGCCCGGGCAGGATCTCGATCCGCTGTTTCCCGGTGAACTCCCCCTCCTTCTTCCCGTGAAGGCTGCTGACCAGGCCGGTCGGGGGTGTCCCGATGCGCGTGGCCGAAGTCAGGATCGTCGCGTCGTCCACGTAGCCATAATAACGGTCGATCCAGTTCGGGTTCACCACCCACAGGCTGGCGATCGAACTGAACGGGATTCCGTCGACGACGATGGAAGTCCATTCGGGCGGACCGACGGTCACCCGGATTCCGTCGCGCTCAAGCACGATGGGGGCGGTCGTCGCCGGTTCCGCGGCCGCCCTGGCCGGGGCGGTCATCACCGCCACGCTGAACGCGGCGGCTGCAAGCAGGGTGGGAAGATTCCTGGGAGTAGTCATGCCTGTTGGTAGCGGGGCGCAAAACGGCGGAGGCAACAGGAAAGCGGACTCTCCACGCGGGGAACGCATGCCCGCCAGGAAACCCGGGAGGGATCAGATTCGCGCGTCCCGCACCAGTCGGACGAAGTTGAGGATGCGCACGACGTCGCCCTGCGGACCGCGTCCGTGGGGGAAATCCCCGGGATTGCCCGCCTTGGGATCACTGCGCTGGGCGCCCGCGCCGTGCACGTCCTGAAGCTGATAGGTGCCGGAACCGCCGGACGATGGACGACCCATTCCCGGCGGGCGCCGCTGTCCCGGTCCGCCGGACCGCGGCTGCATCCAGCCGGTTGCGCGCCCAAAGGCAATGTAAACCGCGGCGCCACCGCGCCGGTCGGGGGGGCCTTCCAAGTGCGATGTGCTTGTCCAGTAGAATGGGTAATCGCCGTCGGCAAGCCTGGTGACCTGGAACAGCGGCGAGATGGCCGGCGACTGCGTGGCGGTGGGTGATCGGGTATAGTCGACGATGCTCTGGAGTTCCTTGGCGTTCGGCAGGCGCCAGTCCGAATGCCCCGCCAGTTTGAATCCGGCGGCAAAGGCCAGGGCCTGTTGCCAGTTCATGCCCTGGCCGCTGTCGGCCTTCTGCCACATCAGGCCGGTGGCGCGATCGGTGATGGTGCCGTCGCCGTTGTCCCGGAAATCATTGCGGCCATACGCGGGGTTTCCGCGCACGTAGCGCGCGTACATCTGCGCTCCGCGGCCGTTGGGAAACGCGCCCGGGTATCCCTTGATGCGGCCGTCGGCGAAATTGACGCCGAACACCGTCATGTTGCCGCCCATCGTCGTGCCGAGATACCGCGTGGCCGACCAGTCCTGGCAGTCGATGATGCGCACGCCCTGCGATTCGTCGCCGTAAGCGAAGTCGAAATAGCGCGTGTCGATATAGGGCCGGGAGTTGGCCACCGTGCCGGCGCATCCGCCGTCGAAGTTGATGAGCGAGTAGAGTTCCTTGATCGTCGGCATGCGCCAGTCGCTGTAACCGCCCACGCGGCAGGCCGCCGCCCCCGCCACGGCATTGTCCCACGACATTTTCTGCCCGCGGGCCTTCACCCACATCAGCCCCGTGTTGAGGTCGCTCACCGTGCCGTCCCCGTTGTTGCGGTAACTCGGGGCCGGCCCCGGATGCTGGGCATCCTGTCCGGAGAACGGCTGCCCCGCCGCCGGCGGCGCGATGGCGCCGCGGTCGCTGTAGCAACTGGTCTGGCCGGTGCCGACGACGCGATAGGGCAGGGCGCCCGCCGGCGTGGCCGCCCCTTGGGTCGAGGGCGGCTGGGCCTGACCAAAGGTGCCGAGGCTCATGAACAGGAAGACCGTCAGGAGAGTCCCGGGGCGGGTTCGTCGGTCGGGCTTGCTCCTTCCGAGGGTGATGAAGTTCCCTGGGATGAATTCCATGGCGATCCTCCTGAAGCAGGTTTCGGGTCTGGCGCGACGAGTCTGCAAGGTCCATACCGCGTCGGGATCAGGGGGCAATCACGCCTCTGGCCTCTGGGATTGATGAGTTTGCGATTTCCCGGCCCCTACGGGACGCCCCCCCGCAATCCGGGGCTATCGGTGCGTTTTGGTGCAATTCGGCCGGAAACGCACGGGATGGGACGCGGCGCTTCCGGGGAAATCCCGGTCTGACGGTCTTTGCCCGGAGTTGGCTTCGCAAGTGAGGGTTGATTCCTGTTCTATTCCAGCGAATTTCCTCGCACCGGGAACATCGAAAGGTCTTTTTTTTCCAATCGAAGGGTTTCCCTTGAAACGCATAGACTTATCGTGATCCATATACGCATCCAAAGCCCCAGCCGAAGGTTGACACTGATGACCGCTGCTCCCCGCGGATTCGCTCCCGTTGCCGTGGCGTTTGCCATCCTGATGGCAAGCCACTCTCCCGCCCCCGCCGCAGGCGCCGGATGGTACACCGACTACCCATCCGCACTGGCCGCGGCACGCAAAACCGGCAAGCCGATTTTCGCCGAGTTTTCCACATCCTGGTGCAGCGCCTGCAAGACGCTCGAAGCCACTTCCATGCGCGATCCGGAAGTGACGGGGCGCCTCGACGACTTCATCAAGGTGCACATCGACGGCGACGCAAACATGGACATGGTGAGCAGTTGGAACGTGAGCGGCTACCCGACCATGGTGACACTGTCGCCCGGCGGGCGCGAGGTGGGCCGCATGGTGGGCGCCGTGAACGCGGGCACCATAGCCAACAACCTGGACCGGGCAGCCTCGACGGCGGCACCGGCCGCCGAGAAACCGGAACGCGCCGTCGCCAGCGGTGGAAACGAGGCGGACGCGGAAACCCCCGACGACCCCGGGGCGCAGAAACTTGCCGAGATCGAAGCGAAGCGCCGCGCGGAGAAGGCTTCCGCCGCCGTGCTGGCGAAACTGGACCGCAAATGGGAACGCGATCCGTCCGTGAACTTTTACACAGGTGGGAGCGCCCCGACGAAACGGACAGTGACATCGGCGCCCCGCATCGAGACCGTCGCCGCCGAAGGGGCCTCCCCCTTGGACGCCCTGGCCGGCACAAGGACCATCAGGACGGTGGCGGCCGCCGCCCCTCCCGTGCGCATTGATTCCGCCGTCGGCGGGGCGGGATCGGCGTCCCTCGCGCGTCAGGCCGCGGCGTCAACGCGCCGCCCGGCCAAGATGAGCGTGTCTATGCCCTACCCGATGGCTTCGCCGATGACCGGGGCGGCGCGGGACACCGTGATCGCCGCCGACACCGTCCGCCCCCTTCTCAACGCGGGCTCCACGCGCGACGGTGTGGCCGCGGGTGCGGACACGGAAGAAGCGGCCCCGCGCGCCAAACCCGCCGCAGCCTCCCCGGGCGCCAAGGAAGAAATGCCACGCCCGCGCCAGGCGTCCGCGCCGGCCCCGACAGCCGCGAAGCCCGCGGCCGACCAGGCGACCGCCGACCCCCTGGCCACCATCCGCAAACTGCAGGTCGAGGACGATTCCCCCGCCGCCGCCAAGCCGGGTGCAACGGATGACGAATCGAACCTTCCCGCATCGGGCGCAAAGACCACGCCGGCCACCGCCGGCGAAATCGCGGCGATGATGAAGGACGCGAACAAGAAACTGCTGGAGGGACGCAAGAAGGAGGCCGGGAGCGCCTACTTCGCCATCGTGAAACGCGACCCGTCCAACCAGTTCGGCATGAGCGACACGGCGTTCATCAAGGGCGTGTCGCTGATCGTGGATGCCGACGACGACGCCCTGCGCCGCAAGGCCCACAACATGATCAAGGAATTCGACAAGCGCTTCCCCAACTCCACGCACCGCGACTATTACACGGTGATCCGCGCGACGCTGGCGGCGGACCTGGGCGAGACCGAGGAGGCCGCGCGCCTGCTCTACGACTTCCCCGAGCGGTTCAAGGACTCGCGCTATTCCGAGATGGCCTACAAGATGTGGAACGAGGTGAAGAGCGCCGCCCCGAAGTCCGCTTCCAAGCCCGCCGCCCGCACGAACGCGGCCAAGCCAGCGGCAAAGAAGGCCGCCCCCCCCGCGGCCAAGAAGACCGAGGCGGCGAAGAAGGCGCAGTAACGCCGGGGGGGATGGGGGAACGACCGGGTTTCCCGCGCCCGCCGTCAGGGAGTCGCGACGCGACGGCCGCCGCCTGCAAGGTTTGCTGTGAATCCCGCACGGAGACTTCCGAAAATGCGCATCAGACCGTGGTTCCTCATCGCCCTGCTGGCAGTCGCCGGCAAATCCCTTTCCGCCGCGTCAGTCCGCGAGATCACCGTGTTCCTGCGCGTGGACGACGTGTTCATGCTCGAGTCGAAACTGGAACCGCGGGAGATCTCCGGTTTCCTGGGCGTGGCCGAGAAACACGGAGCGCGGGTGATGCTGGCGACCGTGCCGAACCGCCTGCTCCAGCGCACGAACCGCGACGGGCTGATGACGAGCGAGATCCTGGCCGCTTCGGCGAGGGGTCACCAGGTGTCGCAACACGGCTTTGACCACCGCTGCATGTTCACCGGAAACACGGGGCGCGAGTTCTCGACGAGCGAGGCGCTGACCCTCCTGACGCAGGACCAGCGAATCGCGAAAATCCTGGACGGGCGCCGCCTGCTCGAGGCGGTCACGGGAAAAGTCGTGAGCACCTATGTGGGGCCGGGCGCCGACGACGGCATCGTGCTGGAGCGCGACCGCAAACGGCTCCGCGCCGAAGGTTACGCGTGGCTCCGGGACGAGTCGAAAACCGGTGCGGCGGTAAGCGACGGGCTCGGAACCTACCCGTGGATGGGCGACTACACATGGGCCATCACCGGGGAGACTTATGCGCAGCGGCTGGCCGAAGCCCAGGAGCAGTATCGCAAGGTCACCGCGGAGGGCGACCAGTTCGGCCTGCTTTTCCACGACCACTTCACCCGGCGGGCTTACAACAACGGAATCACCCTGCGCTGGCTGGACGAGATGCTGACCTGGCTGGAATCGCAGCCGGGCGTGCGGATCCGCTACGCCACGCTGGACGATTATTACGCCGGGAAAACGGGCGCGCGGCCGGCGCGCGGCGCGATGTTCACATCCGCCACGCTCGTGAAACTGCAGAGCGATGCGCTGTGCAACCGCTGCGTGAACCACCTTCTGCCCGGACGCCACATTCCCAGCCCGCGCACGAGCTACCGGATCGATTCCGACCTGCCGGAGATGTTCCGCTCCAATGGCGTGCTCTACACCACGCGCGAACTGCTCCCTCCCTTCCAGACCAAGTCGGATGGTCCCGTCCCCGAGTCGATGAGGCGCCAGCGCAACGCGGGATTCCGCGGCGTGGACGGATCGTTCGAGGTGTTCCTCTACCACCTGAGCATGCTGCACGCCCCGGGCGAGACGCGGAGGGTTGTCGTTTACGCGCAGAACAACGGGACGACGACCGTCACCGTTCGCCCGCGCCAGGCGATGTTCCACGGCCCCAACGCCGGCAGGCCCGGCAGTGTGGAATCGCGCCTGGGTGAGGCCGTCCTGGCGGAGCGCTGGGACCATCCGCTGGACCGGGTCCTGATCGGACCGGGCGAGGGCGCGATCGTCGGCCATACACTTCAGCTGGGTGCGGCACGCGACACGGACGACACGGTGGCCGCCATGTTCGTCACCGGATTGCTGCGCGCCGCCGTGGAGACGCCGGACGGGTCGCCGCCCGACCTGGAGATCAGCATCGTCTCGATCCCGGGCAGCCCGCGGGCCGGGATGGCCGCGCTGGCGCGGAAGTGGCTGGAAGTGGGCGCGGACTCGAACGAGGGCGCGATGGACCTGCGGATCGTGCCGCCCGGCTGCCATGTGCGGCGGGTGGTCGGCACGGCCCGCAACGTGCTGTGGCGCAACGACCCGATGGCCCTGGACCTGGGCAACCTGCCGGCGGACCGGTTCGCTTTCCAGATGGCGATGTTCGGCGTGCAGTCGCAGGGCTGCATGGAGGCGCGGCAGAGCACCGACCTGCTGCTGCATCCGGGGTATGTTCATCCGGACTCGGTGGGGAATTTCATGATGGAAACCATGCTGACATGGGAACTGGACAACGGGAGTTCGGTCCCGCGCACGCTGGACATCCAGTTCGGCAAGGATGATGCGCCCATCGGGCTCGGCTGGCAACTGTCGCTGGCGGACCAGGCCCGCCCCGCCGCCGAGATCGAGGCGCTGCCCGTCCAGATCGGCTGGGCCGGGAAAGGTGCCGCCGGCATGGTCGCCCCCGACTTTGCCAAATCCATGCTGAAGGACGGCCCGGTGAAGCTGGGCCCGGGCGCGAAAAAGTTCCTGCAGATTCGCCTGATGGTCCTCGGCACCTCCAGCCTGCCATACCAGATCCATTTCGTCACCCGGCCGGATTAGGCCGGGCGGATCAGGGGCCGGGCTCGCCCGGCTCCCCGGACCCCGGCCGGGTCGCAACCACCACCAGGTCCTCGGAAGTGAGCGGGTCGAACGGGGCAAGACCGAGGTTGCCGTGAGCCGCGGTGGATGCCCCCAGCGCGCGCAGCGGCGCTTCGAGGTCGTGACGGCCCCAGGGACGCAGGGGGGTCTCGCGGTGGCGCATGGTCCACTCGCCGTCGTGCTTTTCCAGCATGATGACATGGAAGAGGATGCGGTCGGGTTCGTAGTCATACATCCGCAGCGCCACCGTTTCGCGGGGCGAATGGCCGACATTCAGCGGCAGGAACCGCTCGCGCAGCATGTAGAGTTTCTCGAAGTTGCGCACCTGCACCACCAGGATCCCGCCCGGCGCCACGCGTGACCACAGGCCGCGCAGCGAGGCGTGCATCGTGTCCGGGTCGAGCACGTACGGCAGCGAATTGCCGATGCACAGCACCGCGTCAAAAGTCCGGGGCACGGCCCCCGGCAGGGAGGCCCAGGGTGCGCAGACCAGGCGGGTTTCCGGGTCGAACCCGGCCGCGACCAACCCCGCGTCGGCGGCGTTGCGGCGGGCGGCGGCGATCATTTCCGGCGACGCGTCGGCACCCCAGACGTCCAGCCCCATCCCGTGGAACATGGGAATGTGGCGCCCGGTCCCGCAGGAGGCGTCCAGCACCGAGCGCGCCCCCCGCAGGCGCCAGAGGTTCAGGAACCAGGGGCGCTCCGCCGCGAGGCGCCGTTCCCAGCGGATCACGCGGTCGTAATCGTCGGCCAGGCTGGAATAGAAGGAATCCGTGGTCATGATTGCCGGGCCAGCGTTGCAGGTCGCGGATCCGGCTCGCAACGGGTTTCGACCCGCCCGGTTCCGGCATTTCCAACCGGAGGCACAGGGCGTGACCGGAACCGGGCACCCGCACGGGCGCTGCCGATTCCGCGTCGGGAACGCTTGCATTCCACCAGCGCCGTCACCATGCTCTTGCGGATAGGTATCCGGTCGCCCCGCCGGCGTGGCCAGTCTGGAATCGCGGGGGAGGCTCCGGCCACAATAAGCCTCACGGATTTGTCAATTATGTCCATGACACCAGGAAAGCCCCCCGGCATGCGCCTTGGCCGGGCCCTCGTCACCGAGGGAATCCTGAACCAGAACCAGCTCCGCTACGCGCTCCAGGTGCAGCACGATTCGCTGCAGAAACGCCGGCTGGGCGACATCCTGCTCGAGCTCGGGTACATCACCAAACGCCAGCTGCGCGAGGTGACCCGCAAGTACAACCACCGCATCCACATCGGTTCCCTCCTGGTTGAGGACGGCATCATCACCGACGCCCAGCTGGCAACGGCGCTGGAGGCGCAAAAATCGTCGCGCCAGCCGCTGCTGGAATTCCTCGTGGCGGAGAAACTCCTCACCGAGGAACAGCTGGCCAACGCGCTCAGCCGCCAGCTGGACTTTCCCTACGTGGTGCCCAACAAGCGCCTCATCGACCGGTCGCTCCTGAAGCAGTTTCCGCAGCCATTCCTCAAGCAGCACGGCCTCCTGCCCCTGATCAAGGACGGCGACTCCATCACCATGCTGATGCACAACCCGATGGACGACGAGGCGGTGACGATGCTGGACCGCCTGCTGGGCGGGAAGTACGAGATAGCCGTGGCCCCCCGCAGCCTTGTGGAGCGGGTGTTGAAGGAGCTGCTGGAGGAGCAGGCGCTCATGTCCCAGGGGCCCCTGGGCGTTGATTTCGAAGGCGCCACCACCAATTTCCGCCGCTACGACCTGAAGCGCGAGCGCCCGGACACCGGCGCCGAGGGGCAGGTCACGAACATCGTGGACTACATCCTGACCAACGCCATCCAGCAGCGCGCCAGCGACATCCACATCGAGTCGATGTACAACCGGCTGCGGGTGCGCCACCGGGTGGACGGCAAACTCCAGTTCGAGACGGACCTGCCGGCCCATCTGGGCGAACGCATCGTGCGCCGCATCAAGGTGCTTGCCGGGATCGACGTGGCCGACACTTCCACGGACTCGTTCGACGGACACATCTACGTCACGCTGGAAAACAACAACATCGACCTGCGCGTCTCGCTGTTCCCGAGCGTCCTGGGCGCCTCCATCACGATCCGCGCCCTGACCCGCGAGATCGGCCTGAAGGACCTGGGCGACATCGGGATGCTCCCGCGGGTCCAGGGAACACTGCGGCGGATGCTCGACGCGCCGGCCGGCTTCATCATCTTCTCCGGCCCCACGGGCGCGGGCAAGACGACCTCGCTCTATTCCTGCCTGAACTACCTGAACACGGGCCAGTTCAAGATCTGCACCATCGAGAGCCCGGTGGAATTCAGCATCGAGGGCATCGCGCAGTGCCAGGTGAAGGCGTCGGACGACAAGAGCGTGGGCGAGAAGATCCGGGCGATGATGCGCCAGGACCCGGACGTCATCGTGCTCGGCGAAATCAACGACGAATCCACGTCGATGGCGGCGATCCAGGCGGCCCTCTCGGGACACAAGGTCATCACCACCATCCACGCGGACGACAGCTTCGGCGCCATCATGCGCCTGCTGGAACTGGGCCTTCGCACCTACCTGCTCTCCAGCACGGGCGCGGTGGCCGTATCCCAGCGCCTCGTGCGCCAGATCTGCCAGTCGTGCCGCGAGCCCTACACGCCTCCGAGGCGCCTTTTCCAGCAGTTCAAACTGAAGGAGACCGACCCCGACGCGCTGGAATTCTTCCGCGGCAAGGGTTGCGAACGATGCGGGCACTCGGGTTTCCTCGGGCGCATCGGGGTGTTCGAGGTGCTGGCCCTGGACGCCGACGTGTCCAACGCGTTCCTCGAAAACCACAACGCCGCCCAGGTCCGCCGGATCGCCGAACTGGGACACCGTTTCCTGTCGCTGCGCGAGTCGGGGTTCATCATGGCCCTCCGGGGGATGACCACCCTCGAAGAGATCCTGGGAATCCTCTCCTTCAGCGAGCAGCAGGCTTTCTCGGAGATGAACCTGACACCGGCGGACATCGAATTCTGGACCACCCAGGCGGAGGATCCGGAATGACAGCCACCGCCGAACCGCGAACCATGGAGGGACACACCCGATGCTGAAGGGATTTTTCGCCAGGCGCGCGGCGGCCCAGGCCGCCCGGGGCGAGTACGACGCCGCGATCCGGGGCTACACGAAGGCGGGCGACCGCGCCGGCGTTGCCGACGTGCTGGTCATGGCCGGACGCACCGCCGAGGCAATCGCCCTTTATGAGGAACTGGGCTTGCCCGACAAAGCCGCCGAAGCGGCCAAGGCCGGCAAGGATTACCAGCGGGCGGCCGAACTGCGGCTGAAGGCGGGGGACCCGAAAGGCGCCGTGGCCGTGCTGCGGGAGGGGCGCGACCTCCAGGGCGCGATCCGGGTCTGCCTCGACAACGGCCTGAGGCAGGAAGCCGCGGAACTTTACGAGGCCACGGGACGGCGCCGCGAGGCGGCACGGATGTGGGCAGAAACCGGCAACCACGACAGGGCCATCGAGCTATATCGCGAGGCCGGCGACGGGGAACGCCTGGTGGCGGCCTACGTCGCCCGCGGCAACCTCGACGCGGCGGTGGACGAGTGCCTCGCCCGCGGGGAACTGGCCATTGCGGCCAGGCTTGCCGAGGCCGGCGGGGACCCGGGCCGGGCCGCCCGCCTGAACGCCGAAGCGGGTAACCTGGACCGCGCCGCCGCGCTTTACGAACAGTCCGGAGACCATCATAACCTCGCACTCCTGCTGGAAAAATCCGGGCAGTTGGACCTGGCCGCAGCCGCCTACGAGCAGGTGCCCGGCCGCGAGACGGATGCGGCGGTTCTCTACTCTAAACTGGTGGTTCTGGAAGCGGTCCAGGAATGGACCTTCGAGAGCGTCGTGCTTTGCGGCGCGTTTGCGTCGGACGCGGATGCGGCGGTGCTCGGTCTGGCAAACCGCAACGTGCTGTACACAAACCGCGCCCTGGAAACCCGCTGGCAATTTCGACTGAGCGGCGAAATCACCCCCTGTTCGATCGCCCTGTCGCCCGACGGCAGCCTGATCGCCGTCGGAACCGATGCGCCCGTCGGATCCTCCGGTTTCCAGCTCATCGTCCTCAACCAGGACAAGCAGATCGCCTTCCAGCATCCGTTCTCGGAGGCTGTGAGGCAGGTCGCCTTCCTGCGCGACGGCAGCGGCGTCCTAGCAACGACCGGGGACAGCGTGCTGATGTTCGGCACGGACGGAGTCCAGCGGTGGGAGTCCAAGGTGGACTTCCGGGCGTGGGCCCTCGACCTCTCCCCCGACAGCACCCGGATCGCGGTGGGGAGCCTCGGCGGTGTGGTGCGGATCCTGAATCTGGCCGGAAAGGAGATCGGGGGGCGCGATTGCGGCGACCGGATCCACCGGGTTCGTTTCAACGCCGAGGGCGACCGCCTTGTTGCCCTGGCGGGAAACAGCCGCCTCGTGTTTGCATCGGGGGATCTTTCGTCCGCCGACACTGTGGAACACCGCGAAGCCCTGCGCACCCTCGAGGTCCACCCGGGCCGCGAGTTCGTGATCCTCGCGGGGGTGTCCAACCTGAGCCTGATGAACTGGGACGCCACGTACCTTTCCCGGCAGCCGCTGCCCGTGGAGGTGACCGCGCTGTTCGGCGACCCGTTCGCCATGCAGCCGATGATCGCGACGCGCGACTGCAAGGTGACGGCCTATCGTCCGCAGGACTTCCGCCAGAAGAGCGCCGAGATGTACGTCCGCGCCGGGCACCTTGCCGAAGCGGCGCGCATTTTCGAGGAGATCGGCGTTTACGACAAGGCGTATGACCTCTACCGCCAGCTGGGCGAGTATGAGAACGCGGCCCGGGTGGTGCAGAGCACCGGCGACGAGGTGAAAGCCGCCCGCCACTACGAGGTCGTCGGGAGATTTGTGGAAGCCGCGCGCCTGTACGAGAATTCGGGAGAGCTGGCCCTGGCGGCCCGCTGCTACGGAAAAGCCAACGAACTGCTCCGGGCTGCCCAGATTTACGAGCAGCTGAACGACCTGATCCTGGCGGCGGACTACTATGAGCAGGCGGGCGAGCACAAGCGCGCCGCGTTCCTGTTCAAGAAAGCGACCCAGACGGAACGGGCCATGTCGAACTTTGAGGCCTGGGTGGCGGCGCACCCGGATGACCGCGAGGGGGTTTTCGAACTGGGTGCGCTCTATGCGGCGAACGGCCGCCAGGATGAGGCCATCCGCCTGCTCCAGCAACTCACGGATGCCGAGGATTTCCGCAGGGAGGCGCTCAGGCTGCTCGGCGAGAGTTTTGTCGCCAAGGGCCTGCACGACGTCGGCATCGACCGCTTCAACGAGGCCATCGGGGAGAACCGCAAGCCGTCGCGCGAGAACATCGACCTGTACTACAACATCGGCGTCGCCCACGAGAAGGCGAACCGGTTCGCGGAGGCCACGGATGTTTTCAGCAAGGTCATGGCCATCGACTACTACTACCGGGACATCCAGGAGCGCCTCGCCCAGAGCCAGCAGATGTCGGTGGTAATGAACAAGCCGACCGCGGGCGAGCTCAAGGAGTTCGAGACGGACAGCCTTTTCGCGACATCGCCGGCGGTTGCGCCGAAGGTCACCGGCGGATACGAGAGATACCGGATCCTGAAGAAGCTGGGCCAGGGCGGCATGGGCGTGGTTTACCTGGCCTCGGACGAGCGCCTCGGGCGCCAGGTCGCGTGGAAGGTGCTGCCGAGCCACCTGACGGCCGACAAGGAGTTCCAGGCGCGCCTGCTCCGCGAGGCGCGGGCCGTGGCGCAGCTCAACAACAAGCATGTTGTCGGGATTTACGACATCGTCACCGACGACAACGAGTGCTACATCACGATGGAGTACATCGACGGCACCACGCTGCGCCACAAGATGCGGGCGGCGCCGCAGCTGCCGGTGCTGGATGCCAGCCGCCACGGCATGGAGATCGCCGAGGCGCTGGGCGTGGCCCACCAGGCGGGCGTCATCCACCGAGACGTGAAACCCGAGAACATCATGCTGGTCCAGGCAACGGGCGACGTCAAAATGGTGGACTTCGGCCTGGCCCGCCTGGGCGAGGACAACAACCTGACGCGCGAGGGCGTGATCGCCGGAACCCTCGCGTACATGGCACCCGAACAGATCCGCGCCGAGGCGATGGATTACCGGGTGGACATTTACGCGCTGGGCATCGTGCTGTTCGAGATGGTCGTCGGCAAACAGCCTTTCGTCGGCGAGAACATCCTGGGGCAGCATTTGAGCGCCGAGGTCCCCGATATCGCCTCGTTCCGCAACGATGTGCCGCCCGAGTATGTGCAGCTGACGCTGGCCTGCCTGGCCAAGGATCCCGGCGAACGCCCCGCCAACTGTGAACTCATCCAGGCCCGTCTGCGGGAGATCAACCAGGCGGCCGCGGCCTTCCAGACCACGATCTACAAGCAGGGTGGCTCCGCCTGATCGCCCGGGCGGTGAATTCGCCTCCCCGCGGCGGATAACCCGAAGGCGGAAACCGCGCCGCCATGGCATACACGATCAAGGAAATTTACCATACCCTGCAGGGCGAAGGCGTCCAGGCGGGGCGGGTGGCCGTGTTCTGCCGCTTCTCCGGATGCAACCTGTGGTCCGGGCGCGAGGAGGATCGCGACACGGCGCTTTGCGCGTTCTGCGACACGGACTTTGTGGGGATCGACGGTCCGGGCGGAGGCAGGTTCGAATCCGCCGGTTCTCTAGCGGCGGCGGTTGCCGCGTGCCGGGGGACGGGCGCCGACACGGCGAATTCCCTGGTGGTCCTGACCGGGGGCGAACCGCTCCTCCAGGTGGACGAGGAACTGCTGGCCGCGCTCCATGCGCGCGGCTTCGAGGTCGCGGTGGAAACCAACGGCACCATCCCTCCCCCGCCGGGCGTGGACTGGCTGACCGTCAGCCCCAAGGCCGGGGGCCCGCTGGCGGTCGCCGGCGGCGCCGAACTGAAACTCGTCCACCCGCAGGACGGGGTCGATCCCGCGCAGTTCGAGGACCTCGACTTCCGGCATTTCTGCCTGCAACCGATGGACGGACCGGAGCGCGAGGCCAATACGCGGCGGTGCGCGCAGTATTGTCTTGAGCATCCACGGTGGCGCCTCAGCCTCCAGATGCATAAAATCGTGGGACTTCGCTGATGGAAATCTGGAAAGACTTTCGGTTCGAGGCGGCACACCGCCTGCCCAACGTGCCCGAGGGGCACAAGTGCGCGCGGTTGCACGGGCATTCCTACCGGGTGGAACTGCACGTGTCGGGCCCCACGGACCCGCACCTGGGCTGGGTGGTGGAATTCGCGGACATCAAGGCCGCGTTCAAACCGCACCTCGAACGCCTGGACCACCATTACCTGAACGAGATCGAGGGGCTGGAAAACCCGACCAGCGAGAACATCTCCCGCTGGATCTGGAAACGGGTGAAACCGGCCCTGCCCGGCCTTTCACGCATCGTGGTGCACGAAACCTGCACATCGGGCAGCGTGTACTGCGGCGAGGACGAATAGCCGGAACCGGACCCCTATTTCTCGGCCATGAGGGTCTCGCGGACGGACGCGAGTTCCTTCGCCTGCTCCTTGGTGACCTTCGGATAGGCCAGGTCGAGCGACGCGAGGGTCTCGATCAATGCGGCGGCCACCACGATGCGGGAGAACCACTTGTTGTCCGCCGGCACGACATACCAGGGGGCCTCCCTGGTCGCCGTGTTGCGGATCATGTCCTCGTACGCCTCCATGTACTGCTTCCAGAATCCGCGCTCCTTGGCATCGGCGGAGGAGAATTTCCAGTTCTTCTCGGGGCGGTCGAGTCGCTCCAGGAAGCGGCGCTTCTGCTCGGCCCGGGACAGGTGCAGGTAAAACTTCCGCACCGCCACGCCGTTGTGGGCCAGGTAGCTTTCGAAGTTGCGGATTTCCTCAAAGCGGTCCTGCCAGATGCGCTTCGTGACGAGGCTTGGCGGCAGTTTCTGCTTTGCCAGCAGTTCGGGATGGACCCGCACGACGAGGGTCTCCTCATAGTAGGAGCGGTTGAAGATCCCGATGCGGCCCCGTTCGGGCAGGTGCTTCATGCACCTCCACAGGTAGTCGTGGTCGAGGTCCTCGGATGACGGCGCCTTGAACGACACGACCTGGCATCCCTGCGGGTTCACGCCGCTCATCACGTGTTTGATCGCACCGTCCTTGCCGGCGGCGTCCATGGCCTGGAATGCGAGCAGGACCGCCCATCGGTCCTGCGCGTAGAGTATTTCCTGAAGCATGGCCAGGGCTTCCACACCGGTCTGAAGCGCCTCCTTGGCCCGCGGCTTGTCCTCTTCGTCCAGCGGGGCGGTATCGCCGGGGTCGATGTCCGACAGGCGGAATTTCCTCCCGTCGTCCACGCGGTACCGTTTGGCCAAGTTCCGGGCCGTCTTCACGATCTTGTCGAGTTTCATCGGGTCTTTCCCTTCGCTCGCCGGGGGCGCGTCGAAAGTTCGCACCTGTGGCGCCATGGAGCATTTCTTGCCGATCCCGGTGGGAAAATCAACTGGCCAATTGGGGTCCGCTCCAAATCTCCCCGGCGGGTGCGGCGGCCCGCTTGACATTCCGGATGCGGAGGGACCGAATCCCTTGGTTTTGAGTCCTTGCGAAAAACCTTCGAAGAGAGAAAGCATCATGAACCGAGAAGTCATCCGCCGCGTGTTCATCCGGTCGGCCGCATCCGCGCTGACCTGCCTGGTTGGGATTTGGGGGGCCACCCAGGCCGTGGGGCAGCCCAGGTCCGTGCGCCTGAACGAGGTGCGCCAGACGGGGTTCGAGTTCCTGGCCTCGCCCGGATATGAGCCGCAGGACGTCGCGGTCACTCCCGATGGCAAGCTGATCTTCAGCGTGAGGGCTTTGGACTCGAAGTATCCCAAGGTGATGCAGTTGGAACCCGGCGGTCAGCCCGTGGCATTTCCGTCCCCGGAATGGGCGGGGAACCGGAAAGCGGACGGCACGGGATTCAACCAGGTGGTGGGCCTGGCCTGCGACGAAAACGGCGTGGTGTGGATTCTTGACCGGGCCTCGCGCGGCACCTCCGGCCGCATCGTGGGATGGGACACGAAGGCGAACAAGGTTTACCTGACTTTCTCGATGGGAAACAACGATGCCAACCGGGATGTGCCGTTCCTCCAGGACCTGGCCCTGGATTCCAAACGGAAACTGATCTACCTGGCCGGGGCCGAGAAGGGCGCGAAACTTTCCACGGCCATGCCCGTCCTGGCGGTGATTGACCCGAGGAAGAAGTCGGTCCGGGTCATCCGCCTTCAGCCGCCCGACTCCCGCGCCGAATCGCCAACCCGCCCGGGCGAGCCCGGCGAGGTCACCACAAAATCCATCCAGGCCGGACTGAATGTCCCGATCACCCTCGATCCGGCGTGCGAGTGGGTTTATTTCGGATTTCGCGGACGCCAGGAAATCTGGTGCGTGAAAGCGGATGAACTGGCCAATCCCGGCTTCTCCGCGGCCGAGCTTTCCAAGAAGGTGGTGGATTACGGCACCAAGCCGATCAGCAACAGCATCGCGGCCGATGATGCCGGAAACGTGTATGTGGCCGACGAGGGCAGGACAGGCGTGGGGGTTTACCTGGCCAACAAGGAGTACCGGATCACCGCCGTGGACAGTGCCCTGAAATACCCGAACAGCCTGACCCTGGCGCGGGACGGATACCTGTACGTGAGCGTGAAAAGACCGACATTCCTCAACTTCGACGAGAAAACCTACGACAATCCCTACTACCTCGCCCGCATCAAGCCCCAGGTCGTGACACGGGGAAACTGACCCGCCGCCGGTCGCCCCGACATGGCAGGCCGTCCGGGACTAATCCCCGCGGACAAACAGAAGCGGGGAAACCTCGCGGTATCCGCTCGAAGTGAAACGCTGCCGGATCGCCGGTGTCAGCCTCGTTTCGTAAAACGCGTTCCACGCGATCACCCGGTACTTCGGGTCCTCGATGAATGGCTCCACGCCGGACATCTTCCTGCGAAGTCGGGCAGCCGGCCGCGTCTGGCGGACCGAATCCCAGGGGGCGCCGCCCTGCACGCTTGCGCAGGCCACGGTGGCGGGATCCGCCCCGGCGTAGAAAAACGCGGCGGGGTCTTCAACGAGGGTGGGCCGGTTGTTCAGACGGGTTGCGCGGTGCTTCTGGGGAGCAAAAGGCGCGGACAACGCCTGGTATTCCTTCGAAGCTTCAATGCGGTCGAATTTCCGGTTCAGGATGGCCACCTGCCCCGCCAGGATCGCCAGCAGCAGGGCCGCCGCTGTCACCCGTCCCACGATTGCGTGCGTACCCCCGCGGACCCATGCGAGGAGCCGCCATGCCGCCATGCCGCCCCAGCAGCACCACGCGTACAGGGCGGGATAACTGTAATAGGTGTTCTGGGTGAACGACTGCGGGTGGGTGAACATGAGCAATGCCCAGACCCATGAGAAGGCGAGGATGACGAGCAGGTCCCGGCGATAACCAACGAGCATCCCGGCCAGGGCGAACGGGACCAGCAGGGCACCGTAAGTGGTCAGGTAATCCGGAAGCACGATGAAGGACTTGACCACGTGGCGCAGGGACCACGCACCGGCCCGCAGAAAGAAATCGCTGCCGCCCGCGGATGCCGTGATCCCCGCCGCGCGTGCCAGCCCGGCATCCGCCGCGGCAAACCGGGGCCACGACACGATCCACAGCAGGGAAACCGAAGCCGCAACCGCCAGCACCAGGCATGCCCCGGCCAGGATGCGAAACCGTTCGCGGCGCGGGCTTCCGGCCGGCAGGGCGAACGGGGCGGCAAGCAGGCTCCATGCGAACAGGCCCATGCTGTACTTCGCAAACACGGACACGGTCCACAACACGGCGGCAATCAGGAGCCATCGGCGCCGGATTCCGCCTCCACGCCACCACGCCTCGAACGCGAGCAGTCCCCCGATCGCGAAAAACGCGGAAACCGCCTCCAGTTGAAGCGAGCGCGAAAGGTAGACGACCCCCGGCGTCACGGCGGCGAACAGAAGGGAAATGTGGCGGTGCGCACCAAGGCCGAACATCCGGCGGGCGAGCATCCAAACCAGTCCCAGCGTGAGCAGGCCGAACGCCAGGCTTGGCAACCTCAGGGAGGCTTCGGATGTTCCGAAAAGCCGCGCGCACGCGGCAGCAAGCCAGGGGACGAGCGGCGAGAAACTAAAATCCACGCCCATGTCGTTCACCTGAAGCAGCCACCCGTACCGGGAGAAATTCACGGCGGTGGACGCGTAATGGCCCTCATTCCAGTGATGGCGCCCCCAGAAGGGCATCCACAGGAACAGCAGCCGAAGGCCGGCCGCGAGGGCGAGGATCAAGACGAGCAGGATGCGTCCCGCCCAGCCGACGGGTTCGAAACCCGTCGAAAAACCGGGACCAACCGGCGGACGAAGGGTTCCCCCGCCGTCCCCCACATCCCGGCAGGCCGCGATATCATCCTCATTCCGTGGCGCTGGTCCACTCATCCCAGTTCGCGGGTTGGTCGCAGGAAATGATCCCGAACGCAAGGGACAAGGACTTGGGGGAAAAAACCCGCCGGACCTGACATGCGTCGCTCAGGCGTCAGCGAACCGAGAATTCCCCCTGCAAACCGGGATTTCCCCCCAGCGCCGCGCTCCGGGCATCCGGCTGGCATCCCCCGACGGAAACCGCAAAGCGGCCGGCCTCGACAAACGGAACCCCGTCCTCATCGTACGCGAAGAGATCGGGTGCGCCCAGGGTGAATTCGATCCGGCGGGATTCTCCCGGCTGAAGACTGACGCGTTTGATGCCGCGCAAGTTCCGGATCGGAACCCGCACGCTGGCTTCCAGGTCGGAAACATACAGTTGCACCACCTCGTCGGCGGGCACAGTTCCCGTGTTCCGAACGGTAACGGCAACGCGGACGGTCCCGCCGTCGCTGATACTCTCCGGTGAGACGCCCAGGTCCGAGTACTCGAAACTTGAGTAGGACAGCCCGAAACCAAACGGGAAGAGCGGTTCCGCGGACATGAACCTGTAGGTGCGCCCGGCCATGTCGTAGCTGCAAAATGGCGGCAGGTCGTTCGCGGAGCGGACAAACGTAACCGGGAGGCGACCGGAAGGGCTGACCGCTCCGAACAGGATGTCCGCCACCGCGTTGCCGCCCTGTTCGCCGGGGTACCAGGCAATCAGGATGGCCGGCAGGTTTTCCGCCGCCCAAGTGATCGCCTGGGGGCAACCTCCCGTCAGCACCAGGATCACGGGCCGTCCCGTGGCGTGCAGCATCTTCAGCACCTTCTCCTGGTGTCCCGGCATCGTGAGGGTCAGGCGATCCCCGGCCGCGTCGGAGTTGAAAGCGTCGCCCTGCTCCCCCTCGATGTCCGGGGTGAGTCCCATGCACGCGATGATGACTTCCGAGTCCTGGAGTTTGTGCCGGGTCGGCCCGTCGTCGGGCGTCGGGCCGCCTTCAAAGTCACAGTAGCGCCAGTAGTCGATCTTTGTCCCCACGCTCACCGCGCCGGTGATTCCTTCCAGCAGGGTGACCATCCCGGAGGAGTATCCGCTGTAGTTGCCCACCAGCACGCCGTGGTCGAGCGCGGCCGGACCGACCACCGCGATGCACTTCAGGTCGCGCCTCAGCGGCAGCACGCCGCCCTCGTTCCTGGCCAGCACGATGCTCTCCCGGGCCATCCGGCGGGCGAGGTCCACATGGGCCTCACAGTGCACCACCCCGGGGGTGATGGCCGGGAACGGAACACGAGCCGGTTCGTCGAGCATTCCGAGGCGAAAACGGGCAGCCAGCAGCCGCCGGAGCGCCGCGTCAACCCCGGCCTCCGTCACGAGTCCTGTTTCCACGGCGGCGGCCAGCTGGCCGAAAGAGACGCCGCAACAAAGGTCGCACCCGTTGCCCAGGGCGAGCGCCGCGGATTCGGCCGCGTTTCGGGTCACCCGGTGGTGTTCGTGGAAATCGCACACCGCGCCGCAGTCCGAAACCACGTAACCATCAAAGCCCCAGTCACTGCGCAGGATGTCCGCCAGCAGGGTCTTGCTGCCGCAACAGACCTCGCCATTCAGCCGGTTGTAGGCGCCCATGACGGCCGCAACCTTCGCCTCCTGGACGGCGGACTTGAATGCGGGCAGGTAGGTCTCGTGCAGGTCGCGCGGCGACACGCGGGCATCGAACCCGTGTCGCTCCTCCTCGGGGCCGCTGTGCGCGGCGAAGTGCTTGGCGGTGGCGTCGCACTTGCGGCGTCCCGGATCGTCACCCTGGATCCCCCGGATGAATGCCACGCCCAGGCGCGAGGTGAGATAGGGGCATTCGCCGTAAGTTTCCTGGCCCCGCCCCCATCGCGGGTCGCGGAAGATGTTGATGTTCGGACTCCACAGCGTCAGCCCCATGTACCGGAGGCGGCTGCCGAGGCGTTCGGCCTCGCGGTGCTTCGCCCGGGCCTCGTCGCTGATGGCGGATGCCACCTCCTGCAGCAGTTCCGGGTGGAAGGATGCGGCCATCCCGATCGCCTGCGGGAAAACCGTCGCCTGCCCCGCCCGCCCCACGCCGTGCAGGGCCTCGTTCCACCAGCTGTAGGATGGGATGCCGAGGCGCTCGATGGCCGGGGCTTCAAACGACAACTGGCCGATTTTCTCGGCGAGCGTCAGCCTGCCCAGCAGGTCCTCCACGCGTCCTTCAAGGGGCTGGGCTGAATCGCGGAACAGCATGGCATCGGCCATCGGTGATCACGGTCCTTTTCTCCGTTCGTCCATCGCGGGATTTCGGCGGCGGCTCCCGGCTCCAAGCCGGGAATTGCCCGCAGCCCCTGACTCCACCGCAGCGGAACTCGCCACTTGCATGGCGTTTCCGCCAGCTCTTCGTCAACCTGCTTGACCCGCAGGTTTGGGCGGTGTTCCCCCGTAGTCATACAGGAGCAAACCCCGTGACACCGGCCCGACCTTCCTTCCTTGACGACGACTTCCTGCTGTCGTGCGCCCGCGCCCGGCAACTGTACCACGAGTTCGCCGAGCCCTGCCCCATCGTGGATTACCACTGCCATCTGCCCGTGGCACAAATTGCCGAAGACCACGCCTTCGCGGACATCACGGAACTGTGGCTGGGCGGGGACCACTACAAGTGGCGCGCCATGCGCACGGCCGGCGTGGACGAGCAGTTCATCACCGGCAACGCGCCGTCGCGCGAGAAGTTCCAGAAATTCGCGGAAACCGTTCCGCTGATGCTTCGCAACCCCGTCTACCATTGGACCCATATGGAGATGCGCCGCCCCTTCGGCATCACGGACCGGCTGCTCGACGCGGAAACCGCCGAGTCGGTTTGGCGTGACACGGGCGCCTGCCTGGCCCTGCCCGCCTTCACGGCGCAGGGGCTGATCCAGCAGTTCAACGTTGCGGTGGTTTGCACGACCGATGACCCGACCGATGACCTGCGCCACCATGCCGCGATTCCGGCATCGAACCGGTCCGGGGCCGCCGTGTTTCCAACCTTTCGACCCGACGCGGTGTTTGCGTCGGAGAATCCCGCCGCGTGGAACGCCTGGGTGGACCGCCTGGGCGCCGTGACCGGGAGGGACATCCGCACGCCGGACGACCTGCTGGCGGCGCTGGCAAACCGCTGCGATTATTTTCACCGGCACGGCTGCCGACTCTCGGATCACGGCTTCGAGCAGGCTTTCGCCGACGATTTCACCGGTGCCGGTGCGTCGGAGGCGTTCGCGCTGTTGCGCGCCGGAACCGCCCTCTCCCCGGAAGCAACGGCCAGGCTGAGGAGCTTCCTGTTGCATCACCTCGGCCTGCTGTATGCCGAACGGGGCTGGGTGATGCAGCTCCACCTCGGCGCACTTCGAAACAACAACAGGCGGCTTGCCGGGCGGATCGGCGCCGACTCGGGTTTTGATGCGATTGCCGACGCGCCGCAGGCGCGCGCCCTGGCCCGCTTCCTCGACCGGCTGGACGAGGGCGATCACCTGCCGCGGACGATCCTCTACAACCTGAACCCGGCTGACAACGAACTCTTCGCAACCCTGGCCGGCTGTTTCCAGGACGGTTCGGTGCGCGGAAAGGTCCAGTATGGCAGCGCCTGGTGGTTCCTGGACCAGCGCGACGGGATTCTCCGCCAGGTCGAGGCGCTGAGCAGCATGGGGCTGCTCGGCTGCTTCGTGGGCATGCTGACCGATTCGCGCTCGTTTCTCTCCTACTCGCGCCACGAGTATTTCCGCCGCATCCTGTGCAACCTGCTGGGAAGCGAGATGGAACAGGGGCTTTTGCCGGACGAACCGCCGCTAATCGGCACCCTGGTGAAGCGCGTCTGCCACGAAAACGCCCGCGACTATTTCCGATTTCCCAACCCTTTGAAGGAGCAACAAGCATGAGTGAGCAGGATGCGGCTTCCGCAGTTCCCGCGATGTTTGACCTGACCGGAAGGACGGCGGTGGTGACCGGTGGCGGCGGCGTGTTGGCGGGCGACATGGCCCGCGGGCTGGGCCGGGCCGGGGCCAGGATCGCCCTGTTCGATTTGCGCGGGGAGGCGGCCGGCGCGCGCGCGGCCGAACTTCAGGCCGCCGGGATCACGGCGCAGGGATTCGAGGCCGACTGCCTGGACCCGGAATCCGTGGCCGCCGCCCTCGCCCGCGCGGTCGCCCATTTCGGCGACGTTTCCATTCTCGTGAACACCGCGGGCGGCAATGTGAAGGACGCCACCGTCGCACCGGGTGCCACCGTTTTCGATGTTCCCATGGAGGCGATGAAACGCGTGGTGGAGCTGAACCTGCTCGGAGGCGCCGTGCTGCCCAGCCAGGTCATCGGGCGCCACATGGTGGGGCACGGCAAGCCTTCAACCATCATCAACATCTCGTCGATGAGCGCCCTGCGCCCCCTGACCCGCGTGGTGGGATACGGAACCGCCAAGGCCGCCGTGGACAACTTCACGAAGTGGCTGGCAGTCCACTTTGCGCAGGATCTCAAGGCGCCCATCCGCGTCAACGCGATCGCACCCGGATTTTTCCTCACGGAACAAAACCGCTTTCTCCTGACCACCGACGACGGTTCCCTTACGCCGCGCGGTGAGACCATCCTGGCGCACACCCCGGCGGGACGATTCGGGGAGCCGGCGGACCTGGTCGGCACGCTGCTTTGGCTGGCCTCCGACGCGAGCCGGTTCGTGACCGGCACCGTCATCCCGGTGGACGGGGGCTTCTCCGCTTTCAGCGGCGTGTAGGCGGAACCCCGGTTCATGGAAAGGAAAACGCCCGGCGGCTATTTCGCCGCCGGGCGTTTCTTCATCAGGGGCAGGGCAGCCCCGCTTGTTCCCTCAGGCAACTACTCGGAAGATTCGGGAGTCTCCTGGTCCGCGCCGGGACCGCCCGGACCGCGGCCCGGGCCGCCGGGGCCGCCGCGTCCGCGCCCGGGACCGCGCCGTCCGCCATCGGGGAGCGGACCGTCCGGACCGCCCTCCAGACCCAGCGGACCGCCCGGACCGAAGAAGCCGCGTCCGGGACGACCGGCTCCGCGGTCTCCGCCCCGCATTCCCTGGAAGGGCGGATTGTCACCGATCTTCTCCAGTTCCTTCTTCAGTTCGGCGCGCTGCGCCTCGGTCAGGACCGCGTCAATCTTCGCGCGAACGTCCTTCTTCAGTTCCTCGATTTTCGGCTGCACGGATTCGTGGATGGCTTTGACCTTTTCGGCCGCGTCCTTCTCCACCTCGCGCAACTTCGTCTTCTGCTCATCCGAAAGGTCCAGTTCGCCCAGCGCACGCCGGATCTTCATGGCCTCGCCCATGTTCTCGAGTCCCTCCCGGACGCGCTCCCGGATCTGCGGACCGCGCTCTGCCGCAAACTCGCCAATCCGCTCGCGAACCCGCTCGCGGCCCTCCTGGGCCTTGGCTTTCTGTGCGTCGGTCAGCAAGGCCTGGATGCCCTCGTGCGACTTGTCGACAATCGCCCTGGCCTCCTCGGCCGACTTCTTCAGCTCTTCGCGGGTCTGGTCGAGGATCGTCTTCACCTTCTCCTGCTGCTCGGCGGTCAGGTCGAGGCGCTTGGTCATGCGCGCCAAGACGGGGGACGATTCCAGGTTTCCCATGTTCGGCGGCTGGAAGAATCCCATGCGGGGGCCTCCGGGCCCCCTGCCGGGACGCTGCGGCCCATCGGGTGGTGCGGCAAGCGCCAGCGATGCGGCCGTGGCTATCGCTGCGGTGATCAGGATTCGTTTCATGGTGAACCTCCGTTTGTGTTGGCAACTCATGCCCTGAACAAATGGCAATCACCGTTCCCGTGGAAAACCGCCGGCAGGATAACGCGCAAGGCTTTGCGGATCAAGGGTTTGCGCTCAACACAGGCCATTGCGCGTTGCGGGGGGGATGTACGCCTTGGTACGAATTGCCGCGCCTTGAACGGGAACGGACACTGTTTGGGACGGTTCTTCCCCCCGGGCCGATGCGTTAAACCAGATCCCGCGCCTCGGACTCCGGGGGGATCGTCACGAACACTTTGCCGTCCTGCTCCTCAACGCGCAGGGACCTCATCACCGCACCGTAGCACGGACCGTCCACACAGCGCCCTGTCGCCGGCTCAAACACCGCACCGTGGTTGCGGCAGACCAGCAGACGCCCGTCCTCGTCGAAAAACTCACCGTCCCCGTAGTCAAGTGACAGAGGCTGGTGCGGGCACTGGTTCTTGAAGGCCCGGAGGCGTCCCTCGAAACGGATCACGAAACCGTCGCAGGACAGGCCGTACTCGTCGCGGTACATGAAGGTCGCGCTCCCGCCGTCGGCGATTGCCGCGGAGTCGGCCACTTCGAGACGGGCGGATCCGCTCATGAATTCCGTGACTTCTCGCGGTCCGCGGCCCGTCGAACGGCCTTCCGCCGGTCGCGTCCTCCAAATCGGTGATTCTTGTAGATGATGTCCACGCGGGCGCGGCGGTCACCGGTCCCGTGCCGACGGTCCTCCACACACCGGCGGTCGGGCCCGGAATAGGTGTCGGTTTCCACCCACTTGCGCCCTTGCGGGGGAACCGGGTCCGGTTCCTGTGGAACCGGCGGTGGCGGGGGTGGACGGGGCGCAGTCGCGTCGCGCGCCCGGGTCGCCGTCGGGCCTTCGGTCGGGGTGCGCTGCTCGGACCTTCGCACCCCCGTGCTCTCCATCATGCGGCGCGCCTTGAGCCGCTCGATCTCGGCCGGTGAAAGATCCGAGTTCGCCAGCGCCTGGAAGAATGTGACCCCGTACCGGAACAGGAACTGGCGGAGGCTGGCATGTTGATGGTCAATGTCTGCGGGGTCGGGCAGGTTGAGTCTGCGAAGCAGCGCGCCAATGCTGCCGTCGGCTTTCAGGTGGGCGCGCACGATTTCCGTGACCTGGGGCCCGAACTGTCTGTAGCGATCGTCGAATCGGGCCATTGTCCCTTCGCTGGAAGCCTCCCGTGTTCTGGTGTCGTGTTGCCTGGGTCAGGCGGACACTCTTTTCCAAATTGGCACTTTTGCTTTTAACTCATCGATGACGAACTCGCAAGCCCTGAATGCCGCCGCGCGGTGGGGTGCACCCACCGCGATCACCACCGAAGCCTCACCCACGGGAACCCGGCCCGTGCGGTGAATGCAGGCAATGCGGGCCACCTCGTGGCGGGCAAGGGCGGCCAGGAGCACCTCTTCCAGGGCCTTCTGGGCCAGCACGGGGTGGTGGTCGTAATCCAGCGCCGCTATGCGCTTCCCATTTTCTTTGGCGCGCACGACGCCCGAAAAAGTGACCACACCGCCGCACTCCTCCCCGGCGACGAAATCGAGACCTTCCTCCAACCGCAACGGTCCGGGTTCGGACGCGATGCGGGCAAGAATTCGGGTGCGGCAATCGGGGTCCCGGTTCAACGGGTCAACCTCCGCTGAAAGGCGGCATGAAATCCACGCGGTCGCCGTCGGCGAGCGGGGTCGAGGGCGTGGCAAGCTCGTCGTTCACGGCAATCATCAGGCTGCGTTCGAGGGGAACCAGGGCGTGGTGGCGGGAGAGGACGGCCGCGCGAAGGTCGGCCACGCAGGCCGCGGGTTCCATCTGGAGTGACTCCGCTTCCCGCCCCGCCAGGTCGCGCAAAAGCTGGAAATAGCGGACCCGGATGGTGATCAAGACGGGCGACCGACCGGCTCGCCGGTTGCCGGTTCCGCCGGTGCGGACACGGGTTTCGCACCCACGTCGAACCGCTCGCGGAAGAACTCAATCGCCGCGCGCAGCTCGTTGAGGTCGATAAAGGCTCCCTTGCACGGGCCGAGGGGACGCTTGTTGGCGATGCCGATGGTGGGGATCCGGTAGCCGACGTCGCGGATCCCGGTGACCAGGTCGCGCTCGCACGCGATGCCGATGATGGCCGCCGGTTTGACCTGGACGATCCGCTGGCGCGCCTGGGCGCCCGTGGGCGCCATGTAGAAATCACAGTCGTATTCGGCAACCATCGAGCGCATTGCCTCGACATTCTCGCGGTCGATGCAACGCGGGCCGAGAACGAGAATGCGGCCGTTCGAAAACCGCCGCAGGCTGGCGCGGGTCATCTCATTGTGAATCTCGATCAGCGAGTAGCCGATCCGGTCCTTCGAAATCCCGATCCGCCGGGCCACCGACTCGACTATCGGGAAGATGACGAACAGGTGCCGCGCCACATGGTCCGCAAGAGACAGTGGCCGGCGCGTGACCAGGACAAAGGCGACGCTGCCGTAAAGGATGAGGAACACCGCCCCGACGGTTCCGAGCAGCGCAAGGGCGGGAGCGCCCAGATGCCATTGCTCCAGGCGCGGGAAGAACCCCCAGACCGCGAAGCAGCCGAGCGCGAAGAGCAGCGAGAACGAAAAGAAAGCCATGCCCATGAAGAGCCGCTTGGGTTCACGGATGAAGGCTTCGTGCGCGTCAATGTTGCCGTCCCAGCCATACCATTCGTGGCCAAGTTTTCGATCGCTCAGGTTCTGCTCGAAATTCACAACGCCTGCCTTGTCCCTGTCGGGCCGCCGAATTTGCGCTTAATTAGCGGCCCCCTTAAGCGATTATTCGGCCTCCCTGCCCCGCCGTGTTTTCACGCGGTTGTTGGGTCCGCGACTCCACCCGGGCCGGCGGCCGGATCAGGCCAGCCACTCGTCCAGGTGGGCGCGGACAAAGGAGTCGTCGGGCAACCACGCGTAGTGCCGGCAGACACGGGTGATTTCGTCGGACTGGCCGGGCGAGAGGGTCTCCCGGGGATTGAGGCAGTGGATGTTCTCCAGCAGGCCCTGGCGCCGGAGGATCTCGTGAATCCCGGGAATACAGCCGGCGAACCCGTGGGCCGCATCAAAAACCGCGGCATTCGCGTCGGTGAGCTGGGCGTTTTTCACCATCAGCGAACGCGGCACCGCACCGCCCGATTCCACCGCGGAGTGAACCTCACGAAGCAGCTGCACAAAGGTGCGGGTCCAGACACTCCACTGGCCCAGCAGTCCGCCGCGGATCCGAATCTCGGTCTCGCCGCCGGGGGCGGCCACCACGAACGGGGTGAGCAGGTCCGCGACGATGTTGTCGTCGTTGCCCGTGTAGAGGGTTATCTCGTCGGCGCGGCCGGAATCCGCCACCGCGCGCACCACGTCGAGCGTCTGGTAGCGGTTGAAGGGGGCGATCTTGATGGCCACGACATTCGGAATGGCCGCGAAGCGTTTCCAGAACGAGTAGGCCAGTCTGCCCCCGCCGACGGCGGACTGAAGGTAGAAGCCGATCAGCGGGATCTCGCGCGAAACGGTCGCGCAGTGGGCCAGCAGTTCCTCCTCCCCGGCGTCGCGCATTGCCGCAAGACTCAGCAGACCGGCGTCGTATCCGAGCGATCTGGCCATGCGGGCCTCGCCCGCGGTCTGCCCTGTGGGACCGCAGACGCCGGCGATCTTGAGGATGCGCCGGCAGTGTGACGTCTCCAGTTCTCCCAGGGTCTCGGCGGCAAGGCGCAGCACCGGTTCCATCAGTCCGTGCCGGGGATCCCGTATCTCGAACTGGGTGGTGTGAACCGCCACGGCAACGCCCCCCGCCCCGGCCGCCGCGTAATAGCGGTAGAGTGCGCGCTGGCGGCGCCGGTCATGGCGCCGGTCCGCATCGAGGGCCAGCGGGGATGCGGGTATCGCGACACCGCGCTGCAGGAGCGCCAGCGCCGCGTCATCTGGAAAGGGAAGGGTCATGATCCGGCTCCGGTGGAAGGTTCGTCGAGAAACTGCCCGTCGGTGACGGCGAAATGGGTGGGCTTGCCGAGCGTCGCCCCGCCGCGGCCGAGCCAATCCGCCGTCCAGCGGACGAGAACGGGGACGGAAATCCGCGGCGGCCCGAAAAGAGCGGTCGAGCGCGACGCGTCGCTCAGGTAGGCTTTCCCGCTGTCGCTGCCGGTGAACATCACGGGCCTTCCGAGAAGGCGCCCGAACTCAGCGGCGAGATCGCGAATCGTCACCGTTTCGGGACCCGTGATGTTCAGCGGAACAGCCGGGACCGATGCGTGCTCCAGGCACAGCAGGGCCCGGTTGTTCGCGTCGCCCTGCCAGATGACGTTGGCGCTTCCCACGGTGAGGTCCACGGGTTGTCCGCGAAGGATGCGCCCGGCCACGTCGGCCAGCACGCCATACTTCATGTCGATCGCGTAGTTGAGCCGGTACAGAAGGACCGGAGTGTTGGTCTCGCGGCTGAAGTGCTCGAAAACGCGTTCCCGCCCCAAACACGAATTCGCGTACTCCCCCACGGGCGCGGGCGGCACCCCCTCCGTGCAGCCCGGCATACCCGGGGCCACCAGCGGGTAGACGCAGCCCGTGGAAAACGCCACGATGCGCGACCCGGCGAACACGCGGGCAACGTTCGCCGGCACAACGACATTCATGATCCAGGTCTGGGCTTCCGAGCCGGTGAGCCCGAACTTGCGCCCTGCCATGAAAATCACATTTCGCACACGCGGCAGGCGCGCCACCGCGTCCGCGTCCGAAAGATCGCAGGCAACGGTGCGGACACCGTCGCGTTCCAGCGCCTCGCGCAGGCCCGGTTCGGAAAACCGCGCCACGCCGGTGACGGCCTTGGAAACGCCGGCTTCGCGGCACGCGCGCACGGCGAGGCGGGCCAGGGACGGCCCCATCTTGCCGCCCACGCCCAGGACCATCAGGTCGCCGTCAAGCCGGCGCATGAGATCAACGGTTTCGGAATAGGGCTGCGCGAGAACCTCCCCGAGGTGGTTCTCGTCGCGGATCGTTCCCGGTACGGGATACATCAGGATGTGCCTTTCTGGTTCGTAAAGAGGTGCGGCGGGTAACGGGCAATGTCCGGGGGTTTACGGGTGCCTGTTTCTAGCATTTCCCCCGGACCAGTCCGCCCTGCTTCGACCGGAAGCGGAACCCGCCCGGACCACCGCGTCGCGGGCTGCAACTAGGCAGTTCTCGCCACGAACACGACAACGGAGTGCGGGTTCGCGCGGTAGGATCTCGCGGCAACAGGCGCGGCGAGGGACCAGTCCGTAATGTCATCCGGCGAATCGAGGGAGGTGTCAATCCAGCGACGCCAGGGCTCCCCTCCGTTGCCATCCGGGGAAGGAAGCTCGAATTCAAGGCCGTCCAGGTACGCGTTCAGCAGGATGTGGAAGCGCAACCCCTGGTTCGGAATGTCCGCGGTGAGCGCCAGCGAGTGGGAGGCCTCGCCCCAGTCCGGTTGCCCGATTCTCGTGCCGTGCCAGGTCATGTTCGACTGGCGCAACAGATCGCACAGGTTGAGCCGCTGGCGTTCATGCTGGTCATCGCGCCGCCGGCGCCGCGAGGCGAGCAGGGTCACGAACCGGTGCACATCGGCATGCCTGTCGAGCAGCGACCAGTCAAACCAGGTGACCTCGTTGTCCAGGCAGTAGGCATTGTTGTTTCCGAGCTGGGTCCTGCGAACCTCGTCGCCCATGAGCAGCATCGGGATTCCGAGCGAGAGCATCGTTGCGGTCAGCAGGTTCTTGACCTGCCGGTTGCGGAGATTCTCAACGGCGGGATCGTCCGTCGGTCCCTCGACCCCGCAATTCCAGCTGCGGTTGTCGTCGGACCCGTCGCGGTTGTCCTCCCCGTTGGCCTCGTTGTGCTTGCGCGCGTATGACACGAGGTCGTTGAGCGTGAACCCGTCGTGGCAGGTGACGAAGTTGATGCTCTGCTCGGCCTCGCGGTCCTTGTGCCGGTAGATTTCCGGGCTGCCATGGAGGCGGTCGGCGAGGCGTTTCACCGTGTGGTCGTCGCCGCGGAAGAAGCTCCGCACGTCGTCGCGAAACTGCCCGTTCCATTCCTTCCAGCTGTCGCCGACGAAACTCCCCACCTGGTACAACCCGGCGGCATCCCACGCCTCCGCGATCAGCTTGGTGCCGGCGAGAAACGGGTCCGACTCGATGTCCCACAGGACGGGCGGGTTCGCGACGGGCTGGCCCGAAGCGTCGCGAGAAAGCACCGACGCCAGGTCGAAGCGGAATCCGTCCACGTGCATCTCATCGACCCAGTGGCGGAGGCTGTCGAGGATCATCCGCCGGACGACGGTATGGTTCGCGTTCAGCGTGTTGCCCGTGCCGCTGAAGTTCGAGTAAAGGGCGCGGTCGGGCTCCAGCAGGTAGTACACGCTGTTCTCCAGCCCGCGCAGGCCGAACGTGGGCCCCCGGTGGTCGCCCTCGGCGGTGTGGTTGTACACCACGTCCAGGTACACCTCGATGCCGGCGCGATGGAGCGCCTTGACCATGTCGCGAAACTCGTCAACGGCCCCCATCGCGCCGCCGCGGGAACTGTAGGCGCCGTGCGGTGCGAAAAAGGAGACGGGGGCGTAACCCCAGTAATTCACCTTTCCGAGCGGGCAATCCTGCGGGTCAAACTGGAAGACCGGAAGCAGTTCGACCGCCGTGATGCCGAGGCTGGTGAGATAGGGGATCTTCTCGATGAGTCCGGCAAACGTGCCCCGCTTTGCGGGATCGACGCCGGAGTTGGGGTTGCGCGTGAAACCGGCAACGTGCATTTCGTAGATGATCGTCCGCGACGAGGGGGTGCGTAGCGGCGCGTCACCCTCCCAGTCGTATGCGGAGGGATCGAGGACGACGCTCTTCATCGCGGTCGCCACGGTTTCTCCCGGGTTGCAGGCCGCCTCCCGACTGTAGTTCCGGGGCACCGCGACCGCGCGCGCGTACGGATCAATGAGCAGTTTGGCCGGGTCGAAACGCATTCCGCGTGAAGCGTCGAAGGGGCCGTGCACCCGGTATCCGTAGATCTGCCCCGGCGCCACGCCCGGCACATGGACATGCCAGTAATGGTAGGTGCGATTGATGGACGGATCGAGGGGGATGATGCGGGCAGGGACGGCATCGTCATCCCGGTCGAACAACAACAGTTCGACACCGGTGGCGCTGCGCGAGTACAGGCTGAAGTTCGCGCCATCCGCGCGCACGGTCGCGCCCAACGGGAAAGCCCGGCCCCGGTTCGATGCTTCCGTGTTCTGCGGACCGCTCATGATTCGGCCTCTGCTTCTGCGGAATCCGGATACCCGCCGGCGCCCTGGCCCTCGCGCATCCGGACGGGGCTGGCGGCGAGCCTGTCCACGGACAGCACCCCGCCGTCGCGACCGACCTGGCCGAACGACAGAACGCCGGTCGGGCAGGCGTGGACGCACGCGCTGCACCGGACGCACTCCGGATCCTCCATGGGCCGCCCTTTGTTGGCGAAGTTCATGATGTCGATCCCCTGGTGGCACACCGACGTGCAGACGTTGCAGGAGATGCACTTTTTCTTCTCGGACAGGATGCGGAAACGGCTGAAGCGCGCGTAGATGTGCATGAGGGCCGCCAGCGGGCAGGCGAATCGGCACCAGACCCGTCCGCTGTACCAGAAGTAGAACCCCACACCCACGATCCCGGCCAGCGTCACATCCACGAGCCAGTAGTAGTTCGCCTGGACCCCGGCAAACTTCCACCCGGAAAGAAGGCCGCCGTAAAAGCCTACGAGAGCCGAACCGGGAATGATCCAGGTGATTACCCGCAGGAGAAAGAGCAGCGTCGCCGCGGCAAGGACGACCTGGCCGACCAGGTTCAGCCGGTTCCAGCCCGGGCCGTGCGGCATCTTGTGACGATGGGTGTCGCCGAGAGTCTCGGCAAGCGCGCCGCACGAGCAGATCCATCCGCAGTAGGCCCCCTTGCCCCAGAAGCGGATCAGCAGGGGTATGAGAACGAATGTCTGCACGCTCCCGATGACCAGCCACCAGGCCATCGGTTTCTCGGTGAGGAAGTTCCAGATAAACAGCGGCCAGGCGAGGATGAGGCCGAAGGCGCGCCAGTATTCCCGCCCATGGCCGTAGTTCACGGATGGAAAGAGGTTGTCCGCGATGGTTTTCCCGATGCCCCCGGAAAACCACCCGTTGTGACCGGCCAGCGGAAGCAGGATGTAGGGCAACAGGAAGAGGGGAAGGACCTGGAATGCCATGAGGGCGAGGGTCTGGGCGGTGATGTAGGGGGTGCGCCGGCGGCGGATGCGGCGCACGCCGAAAACCGCCACGGCGAGGGTGTAGGCGAGCGAGTAATAGAACCCGGCGTCGCCGAGCGTGATGGCCAGCGTGCCGAGAACCGACGCGGGATCGCCCGCCTTTGCGGCGATGGCGCCGCCGGCGGCCCGGAACCATCCCGCCACGTTGTGGGGAAACCAGCCGCGCGACTCGAAGAGATGCTTCAGGTCGCCGGAGGCTTTCCAGTTGTACACGAAAACGCACAGGAGCACGAAGGCGGCGAACGCGAACCGGGAGTTTCGGGTCCATTCGCCCTGGATGCGAACGCCGCAGCGGCGGAGGAAGTCCAGGGGCGCCTCGCGCCCGATCAGCGTGAACACACAATCGTTCGGGATGACCTCGTTTCCCGACGGCGTGACGAGTTCCACTGCGGTGGGTGTGATTGCGGCCACTCTTGTGGAAAAGGAGACGCGGAGGGGTGCGGGCCCGCGGCCGCGCTCCGTGACGGCCTCCGCGTTCTCGGGTTTCGCGCGCCCGAAGGACGCGCCCCGGTGGGACAGTATGACTTCGGCCCCGGCGTCGTGCAGGGCCGTGGCCGCCTCCAGGGCACTGTCACCGCCACCGACCACAAGGCAGCGCCGGCCCGCAAAATCCGACGGGTCGTGAAGACGGTTGGCGACCTTGCCGAGGTCCTCCCCGGGAACCCCGAGCCGCCGGAATTCCCCGCTGCGGCCGATGGCCAGGATCACGCGCGGGGCGCGCATGGCCGGCATGGGTCCCCCCCCCGGACCGGCCAGGGCCACCTCGAGCAGGGCCCCGGCGCGCTGAACGCTCTCGCACCGGGCGGCAACCGGCTCGATGCCGGCGACACGCATCTGGAGAAGCAGTTCGCCAAGGAGCGATTCCTTGACCGGCGCGGTGAGGCGGAGTTCCCCGGCGGGCTCCATGTCCGTGGGGTAGGTGAAGATGGGCTTGGCGACGGGAAAGTTCGCGATGGTGGAGAATGGCGAGGCGGATTCGAGCACCACGCATTTCAGGGACAGGCGTTTCGCCTCGAGGGCCGCGGACACTCCGGCAACCCCCGCCCCGACGATGATGATGTCCGCGGTCGCCGATGCCCGTCCGCGCCGGCGCGCGAAGTCAGGATCCCCGGCGATGGTGCGCACCACGCGGGCGCCGCTGTCCGCCGCGAACTTGAGCAGCGGGATGCCGCGAAGGTCGCCCGCCACATAGAGACCCGGCACGCCGGTCGCGCCGTCCTCGCGCACGTCCGGCAGCGGTTCAACGCGTCCGGCCGGCCACTGGGTGTGGAGCCAGCGCGCGTAACGGGTCAGCACGGGGTCGTGGCTCCCCGGGGAGGCGGAGCGGGCGGGATGCCCCTCATCGCCGTCCGGCTCTTGTCTTCGTTTTCGGAACCGGCTTCTTCCCGGTCTTCGGGGGCGCCTTTTTCGCGGCCGCCGGGCGCACTTTTCTCACGGGCCCGGCCGGTTTGCGCGTCCTCTTCGGTGCAAAGGCCAGTTCAAGCACCTGCGCGGCGTTCTCCACCGGGTGGAAGCGGATTGTCTTGCGGATATCGTCGGGCAACTGGTCGAGATCCGCCTGGTTCCTGGCGGGCAGGATCACCTCGCGAATCCCCGCGCGCGCGGCGGCAAGCACCTTCTCCTTGATGCCGCCCACCGGAAGCACATTCCCCTTGAGCGTGATCTCGCCGGTCATTGCCAGGAAATCCTTCAGCCTGCGGCCGGTGAAGAGGCTGGCGAGGGCGGCGCACATGGTGATGCCCGCCGAGGGACCATCCTTCGGCGTGGCGCCCGCGGGAACATGGAGGTGCACGTCATGCTTGGCGAAATGCTCCTCGGAAATGTGGAGCCTGGAGGCGTGCTCGTGAAGGAAAGTCATGGCGGCCCGCGCGCTTTCCTTCATCACGTCGCCCAGCTGCCCGGTCAGCGTCAGGTTTCCCGCGCCGCGGGTGCGGCTGCACTCGATGAACAGGATGTCCCCGCCGACGGGGGTCCAGGCGAGGCCGATGGCCACCCCGGCCTGGCCCATGCGCTGCGCCGTTTCGCCCTGGTAACGCTGCCGCCCCAGGAATCCCGGCACGCTCTCCCGCGTGACCTTGCGGGGCGCCCGGGCGCCCCGCCCGAGGGCGACCTGGTGGGCGATCTTCCGGCACACGGACCCGATCTCCCGTTCGAGGTTGCGGAGTCCCGCCTCGCGCGTGTATCCCGCCACGATCTCCTCCACGGCCTCGTCCGTGAACGCGACCTTCCGGGCGGCGATGCCGTTCTCGGCCATCTGGCGCGGGATGATGTACTTGCGGGCGATCATCACCTTTTCGGCCAGGGTGTAGCCCGACAGCGTGATGATCTCCATGCGGTCGCGAAGCGGGCCGGGGATGGTTTCCAGCATGTTGGCCGTCGTGATGAAAAGGACCCGCGACAGGTCGAAGGGCATGTCCAGGTAGTTGTCGGTGAAAGTGTTGTTCTGTTCGGGGTCGAGCACCTCGAGCAGCGCGGCCGAAGGGTCTCCCCGGTAGTCGCTGCCCAGTTTGTCGATCTCGTCGAGCATGATCACCGGGTTGTTGGTTCCGGCCTGCTTCAGCCCCTTCAGGATCCGTCCGGGCATGGAACCGATATAGGTGCGGCGGTGTCCGCGGATCTCGGCCTCGTCGCGCATTCCGCCCAGCGAGAGGCGGTGGAAGCGCCGGTCGAGGGCCCGCGCGATGCTGCGGCCCAGCGAGGTCTTTCCCACGCCGGGAGGTCCGGCAAGGCAAAGGATCGGCCCCTTCATGTCGTTCTTCAACTTCAGGACGCTGAGGTATTCGAGGATGCGCTCCTTCACCTTCTCCAGGTCGAAGTGGTCCTCGTCCAGAATCTCCTTGGCGGCCTTCACGTCGAGCCGGTCCTTGGACTGCTTCTTCCAGGGCAGCTCGGTCATCCAGTCCAGGTAGGTGCGGATGACGGTTGCCTCGGAGGAATCCGGGTGCATGGACTCCAGGCGGCCCAGCTGCTTCAGGGCCTCCTTCTTCACGTCCTTGCTCATGCCGGCCGCGCTGGATGGCTGCATCTGGGAGAGGCGGGCGAGTTCCTTTTCGGCCGCCTGGCGCGCGTAGTCGGGCATGGCCTTCTCGCGGAGGCGTTTCTGGAGTTCCTCGTTGGTCTGCGCGCCCCCGTCGTCATCGCCCAGTTCCCGGCGGATTGCCTTCATCTGCTCGCGCAGGTAGTAATCGCGCTGGTTCTTGTCCATCTCGTTCTTCACGCGGGACTGGATCTTGTTTCCCAGTTCCAGCACCTCGATCTCGCGGTTGAGGATGACCAGCAGGCGCTGGAGACGCTCCTTCACGTCCGCCAGTTCCAGGATGGAGACCTGCTCGCCCACCGGCAGGTTCAGGTTGCTCGTGACGAGGTCGCACAGGCGGCCCGGTTCCGCCAGGTTGCGGGCCGCCGCACCCAGATCCTCGGGCAGGTGCGACAGTTCGACGGCCCGGTCGAGCAGGCCGTGGATACTTTTCACCATCGCCTGCGTCTCGCTGTCGGCCGGATTTGTCTCGGTGAGTGTCTCCACCTGGGCCAGCAGGTACGGGTCCTCCCCCACCTGCTCGGTGATGCGCACGCGCCGCATGCCGTGCACCAGCAGGCGCACGGTGCCGTCCGGCATCTTCAGCATTTTCAGGATGTTGGCCGCGGATCCCGTGTCGTACAGGCTGGTGAAACGCGAAAGGCTCTCGGCGTCGGGGCGCTTTGTGACGACAACCACCATGCGCGAACCGTTCAGGGCATCGTCCACCAGGCGTTTGCTCCGGTCGTCGCCCACGATGATCGGGGCGATGATGGAGGGGAAAAGGACGAACTGCTCCACGGGAAGCACGGGAAGCAGTTCCTTCGGGGGCGCGACAGTCGCGGAGGGCGGGGCTTCGGGTGGGTTGCTGGGGGTGTCGTCGCTCATGGGGTCATCCGTGTCGGTTTTGGCTGGGTTGGACAAATCGGGCGGGTGGAGCCGCGCGGGAAGCCGGGGATCACTCGATCTCGATGCAGATCTCCTGGCCGAACGCGCCCTTGGGGATGGTGACCCGGAGGAATCCGTTGGTCAGGATGGCGCTCACATCATGCAGCTCCATGCCCGAGGGCAGCCGGAAGATGCGCTCGAACTGCCCGTAGTGGATCTCCATCAGGTGGTAGTTCTCGGGCTGCGGATCGCGGTCGTCCACGCGACGGCCCCGGATGACGAGGTAATTGCCGCTCACCTGCACCTCCACCTCGTCCTCATGCACACCCGCAAGCTCCATCTTGATCACGATGGAGTCCCGGGTTTCGAAGATGTCCGTCGGGGGATTCCACACGCGCTCGGCGGCACAGAACTGGGGGCGCTGGGTGCCGAAAAAACTGTCCAGCAGGCGGCGGGCGGCGGGCGAAAGGTAGTCGTCGCGTTTCGAGGCCGCCTCGCGGGAAATGGTCAGTGTCCGGGTCATGGGTCGTTCAAACCTCACTGCCTTGCTTGGTGCATGCGGGGAAACCGTCCGGCCCCAGCACACCGGCGCATTTCAACACGGCATTTGTCCCTACCGCAAGCGGAAGTACGCCGCGGGCGATGCCTACTTCCGCCCCACCCATCCCCGCCTCGGGGGGGGATTCACGATGGCCACGGCCCTGCCCTGGATCGCGTCCGCCCGGACCATCGTGGATTCCATCCACCCCTTCAGCACAACCCCGGAGTTGATGGCCGGGGCCGACCCCACCCCGAAAAGGCCGGATATCGCGTCGTCGGGAATGCGGGTGACGGGGGCGAAAACGCACCCGTCGGGTACCCGGTAAGTCCATTCGGGCATGACCTCGCCGCCAATCGGTGCCTCGTCTTCGGCCAGGAGGCGTCCGTTGCGGTAAAACTTCCCCCCCTTCTTCTCCACCACGTCGCCGGCAAGACCGCACACCCGCTGGTAGTAGTTCTGGATGTCGATGGCGTAAACATCCGCCCCCCGCTCCATGGAGAAGTGGTCGGGGTCAAAAATCATCAACTCGCCGAGCCTCGGTTTGCGGAACCAGTACGCGCAGTGGAGGGTGAACACCATGTCGCCGCGGTCGATGACCGGGTGGGTCACGTCCTTGGCGATCCGCATGAAGGTGAAGATGCGCCCGGTGTCGCTGCGCCACGCCAGGCCGATCAGGGCTGAGACGATCACCGCGCCGCCCGCGACGATCACCTTCGCCCGCCGCGACCAGATCTCGGGCTCGGACGACTGCAGCGCGGAAATCACCCCGACCCACACCAGCAGGGCGGCCAGGACGAGGGTCGGCAGGAAATACTGGAGCGCCGTGGCCACGATGCCGACATAGAACAGGCCGGCACACCAAGTGGCCATCGAGTCGCGCACCGTCCACGCGGCCCCGTTGATGCGGTTCGCCGTGACCAGCGCGTCATTCCACACGGCCGCCCAGGCAAGCAGCAGGCCGACCAACAGGATGTTCGAACAGGACTCGCGCATCGTGGCCAGGCACACCGCCGCGTATGTCCACCACAGGCCGCCGAGGAGCAGCGCCTTGCCGAATTGGCGGTTGTAAACCTGCCCGAAACCGGCAAACAGGCTGAGCAGACCCGCGGTCCACGGAAACCGGAACGCGCCCGCCGCGGGGAGGCGCCACAGGCCCCTCAGCGGAAAGCGGGCCCGCAGGGTCTCGATCCGGCCCGCAATCCACAGGCCCGGCCCGCTCTCGCGCCGGCTGTCCGCGTCGGCAAACGCGCGACGCAGTTCCTCCTCGTTTTCCCGGAGCAGGGCGTTGCACTTCAGGCAGCGAACGGACTGGCTCATGTTGCGGAATCCGCAGACCGGGCAGACGATCATGGGGCGGGATGCTTCAGCGCCGCGGGGCGGTGGTCAACGCCAAGCGGGCGGGTCACCCGCGCACCCGGATTTCCCCGTCACGGCGGCGCTCTTCCTCTTCCACGATCTCGGCGGGCTTTTCCCAATCCGGGGAATCGATGCGCGACATGGATTTCACGGGACCGACCATTTCCTCGAGAAACGAGCGGTAGTCGCGAATGCGCTCCTCCCGGCCTCCGCGGACGGTCACATAGATTTCGCCCGACTTGGAGATCCGGACCTCGATTTCCTCGTAGTTCATGCGCGCGCGTTCCTCGTGCGGGTTAAGACACGCAGAAACGCCCCGGCGTTGACAGGGAAAAGCGGAGGGCGGCCAATTTCTGTCCCCGGGGCGGGAACGGGCAAACCCGCTACTTGACGGGGGTTGCCGCAGCCGGGGCCGGCGTGGTGGCGGCGGGCTTTGCGGCGGCCGGTGTGGCCGCCACGGGCTGGGCCGGGGTTGCGGCCGCCGGTTTTTCGGCGGCAGGCGTTGCAGCCGCCGGGGGCCGCGCCGTCGTCGTGGCACTGCGGCCCGGGGCCGGCGTGTTGCCGGTCGGCGGGAGGTTTTCATTCAGTCCCGGGGGCAGGGTGGCCGCCGCGGTATCCGCGCCCTTGAGGAATTCGGAGGTGGCGTCCCTGCGCATGCGCGAACCCCAGAACGTGATGACAAGGGCAAGCCCGAGAAACGCCAGGGCCGCGTTACGGGTCCAGCGCCGCAGGGTGGCGGCGGCGCCGCCGAAACCGAAGGTCTCACCGAGGGCCGAAGTCCCCATCATGCCCGACAGACCGCCGCCTTTGCCTTCCTGGCCGAGGATCACCAGGATCAGGAACAGGCAGATGACGTAGAACAGGATCAGCACGATGTAGAAGAATACGCTTTCCAGACTCATGAACCGCGGCCTTTCGGGTGGAACTGTTGGGCACGACAAACTGACGCGCGCCGGGCACAATGCCCCCGCCTCTTACAGCGTCTGTCAGGAAAAAATCGGCCAATCGGTCCGCGTGTCAACTCCGGATGCAGTCAAAACCGAATAATCGCGCAAGTTTTCGTGTTTCAACGGCACTATTCGGTTCAAGCGGCGGCCCCGGACAATCGCCGAAAACCCACACCGACGAAAGGCAAGACATGGCGCAGAACACCCCGATCACCGTGGCCCACGGAGATGGCATCGGGCCGGAAATCATGGAAGCCACGCTTCACATCCTGAAGGAGGCCGGCGCACGCCTCGACATCGAGACGATCGAAATCGGAGAAAAGGTTTACCTGCGCGGAAACGCCACGGGCATGGAATCCGGCGCCCTCGATTCGCTGCGCCGCACCAAGGTGTTCCTCAAGGCCCCCATCACCACCCCCCAGGGCGGCGGCTACAAGAGCCTCAACGTGACGACCCGCAAGACCTTCGGCCTGTTCGCCAACATCCGCCCCTGCGTCTCCTACCACCCGTTCATCAAGACCAAGCACCCGGTGATGGACGTGGTCATCGTCCGCGAGAACGAGGAGGACCTGTACGCGGGCATCGAGCACCGCCAGACCCAGCAGGTCATCCAGTGCCTCAAGCTCATCTCCCGCCCCGGCTGCGAGAAGATCGTCCGCTACGCCTTCGAGTACGCCCGGGCCAACGGCCGGAAAAAGGTGACCTGCTTCACCAAGGACAACATCATGAAACTCACCGACGGCCTCTTCCACAAGGTCTTCGATGAGATCGCCGCCGAGTACACGGACATCGAGAACGAGCACTGGATCGTGGACATCGGCGCGGCGAAACTGGCGGCCACCCCCGAGGCGTTCGACGTGATCGTGATGCCGAACCTTTACGGCGACATCCTGAGCGACGTGGCCGCCCAGATCACCGGCAGCGTGGGCCTGGCCGGATCGGCCAACATCGGGGAAACCTGCGCCATGTTCGAGGCCATCCACGGCAGCGCCCCCCGGCGCGCGGGCCAGGACAGCGCCAACCCCTCCGGCCTGCTGCTGGGCGCCGTCATGATGCTGGTCCACATCGGCCAGAACGACGTGGCCGAGCGCGTCCACAACGCGTGGCTTCGCACCATCGAGGACGGCGTCCACACCTACGACGTGTTCACCGAGGGCGTGAGCAGGCAGAGTGTCGGCACCCGCGCGTTCGCCGAGGCCGTGGCGGCGCGCCTGGGGCAGAAACCCGAAACCCTCAAGGCGGTCACCTACCAAGGGGCGAAAACCTTCGAGGTGCCCAAACCCTCGGTGCGCCCCCCGGAAAAGAAGGAATTCGTCGGCGTGGATGTCTTCATCGAGTGGCACCGGGAGGTGCCGTCCGAGGTGGGCGAACCGATGAGCGAGGCCGGGGGACCGGATTTCGAACTGAAGTTCGTCAGCAACCGCGGCCAGCGCGTTTTCCCCGGCAACAAGCCCGAGACCATGTGCACCGACCACTGGCGTTGCCGGTTCTTGGGCAAAGACGGCTCCACCGTGGACCACGCGAAAGTGGCGGCGCTGCTGGGACGCGTCGCCGCCAAAGGATTCGACTTCATCAAGACCGAGAACCTGTACCGCTTTGACGGGGTGGATGGATTTTCGGGCGTTCACGGCGCCTGACCGGAACGGGCTGACGAAACCGCTTAAGTGCGGGGCGGCACGGGTCCACCGGATCCGTGCCGCCGCTTCTTTTTTCCGGTGACGGATCGGGTGCGGTGAACGGACTTGAGTTTTGCTTTTCCGCCGGGCCAAGACACCGCCACGTCTCATGAATCCATCGGCGGCCCAGAAGGACCATCTCAGCGACAGCGAAATCGCCATGCTGTCGCGCGACCCGCGATTCCAGGCGGCAGTGCGCACGATGAGGATTCTCGCGGGAGCCTTCTGCATCGCACCGTTCATCTACATCGCGGTCGCGGCGACCGGGGTGATCCGCAAGGCCGCCGGCCCCAACCCGCTCGATATGTGGTGGGTGCTGCTCCTGTTTTCGGTTTCCTCCCTGGGTGCCATGACCGTGGTGGCACGCCAGGTCGCCGCGCGGGCTTTTCAGACTCCCGATTTCGAAACCGCTTCCAAGGCCGCCTCCGCGCTTTTGATCACGATACTGGCCTTTCCCGAGTCGGTCGTCATTTGGGGCCTCATCAGCCCTTTTTTCAACGCACCCGACTTGGTCATGGCCGGCCTGCTTTGCGGCGGCGCGATCCTCGTGCCGCTCGTGACCCGCGCCTATTGGCCCCAGTGCCAGCGCGTGCTCCTGCTCGCGCTGAAGCGGGAGCAGACTGGCCCCGCAGGTTGAGCACGCCATTGTCGCGGAAGATCTCGTTTCCCCCCATCACGACCCATCCCGACAGGAATTGACACGACCATGGAATTCCCCTTTCTCCCCAATCCCGGCTCCATCCACCTGCTTTCCGACGCCGAGACCCGTTCGATATCCGCGGAGAACCCGGACGGAAGCCGCGCCGGCGGCGGACGCTTTGACCCGAAAACGGACCCGAAGCACAATCCGGCCCGCACTCTGGGCCGGGGTTGGAAGGCGCGGGCCTGCACCGAGGTGCCGGGCCTGACAACCAAGGTCCTGGCGGACATTGAGGGGCCTGCCACCATCCAGCATATCTGGATCACCTGCGATTCCGCCCATTACCGCGATATCTGCCTGCGGATGTATTGGGACGACGAGCAGGTCCCCTCCGTCGAGGTTCCCCTGGGCGACTTCTTCTGCAACGGCCACGGGTTGCGCTACGATGTGAACTCGCTCATGGTGTGCGTGAATCCCAGCGGCGGATTCAACAGCTACTGGCCCATGCCCTTCCGCAGGCGCGCGCGGATCACGGTGGAAAACCTGCGCGAGAAGGAGGTCGGCCTTTTCTTCTACCAGATCACTTACGCCCTCGCGCCGGTTCCGGAGGAGGCCGCCTATTTCCATGCCCAGTGGCGCCGGACCAACACGACCCGCGAATGCCCCGAACACGTTATCCTCGACGGCGTGCGGGGGCGGGGCCACTATGTGGGAACCGCCATCGCGTGGACCCAGATGAGCAACGGCTGGTGGGGCGAGGGAGAGATCAAGTTCTTCATGGATGGCGACGGCGAGTTCCCGACCATCTGCGGCACGGGGACCGAGGATTACTTCGGCGGCGCCTGGTGCTTCGACAACCGCACCTACAGCACCCCCTACCTCGGGTACCCGCTCTACCGGCGGGAAGCGGGCGAGGTGCCCCGCCACGGGCTCTACCGCTGGCATGTGCCCGACCCGATCCGCTTCAAGCAGGACTTGAGGGTAACCATCCAGGCCCTTGGTTGGTGGCCCAACAGCGAGTTCCAGCCACTGACCGATGACATCGGTTCCGTGGCCTACTGGTACCAGGCCGAGCCCCATGGGGCGTTTCCGGAATGGCCCAAAACCC
>JADHEF010000210.1_pt1 | contig 70395 bp, 61 predicted proteins | sample 8952391 | NCBI WGS metagenome assembly JADHEF01 (sample SAMN16124439, study PRJNA663245) | bioreactor sludge metagenome | isolation source: sludge (nitrite) | place: India:Bengaluru | collected 2019-02-28
CCGTGAAGATGCGGTGTACCCGCGGCTAGACGGAAAGACCCCGTGAACCTTTACTGCAGCTTGACATTGAACTTTGATCTTACTTGTGTAGGATAGGTGGGAGGCTTTGAAATCAGGACGCTAGTTCTGATGGAGCCGTCCTTGAAATACCACCCTGGTAATATTGAGGTTCTAACTCTGTCCCGTTATCCGGGACGAGGACCATGTCTGGTGGGTAGTTTGACTGGGGCGGTCTCCTCCTAAAGAGTAACGGAGGAGTACGAAGGTGCGCTCAGCGTGGTCGGAAATCACGCGTAGAGTATAAAGGCAAAAGCGCGCTTAACTGCGAGACCCACAAGTCGAGCAGGTACGAAAGTAGGTCTTAGTGATCCGGTGGTTCTGTATGGAAGGGCCATCGCTCAACGGATAAAAGGTACTCCGGGGATAACAGGCTGATACCGCCCAAGAGTTCATATCGACGGCGGTGTTTGGCACCTCGATGTCGGCTCATCTCATCCTGGGGCTGAAGCAGGTCCCAAGGGTATGGCTGTTCGCCATTTAAAGAGGTACGCGAGCTGGGTTTAGAACGTCGTGAGACAGTTCGGTCCCTATCTACCGTGGGCGTTGGAAATTTGAGAGGATCTGCTCCTAGTACGAGAGGACCAGAGTGGACGAACCTCTGGTGTACCGGTTGTCACGCCAGTGGCATCGCCGGGTAGCTATGTTCGGAAGGGATAACCGCTGAAAGCATCTAAGCGGGAAGCCTACCTCAAGATAAGATTTCCCCGAGACTTTATGTCTCCTAAAGAGCCGTTGAAGACTACGACGTTGATAGGTTGGATGTGGAAGCATAGTGATATGTGAAGCTGACCAATACTAATTGCTCGTGAGGCTTGACTATACAACACCCAAACAGTTGTTGTACGAACTTCGAAAGAAGTGAGGATCAATTGATTCGATATTAAACAAAGTGACTTGATTTAGTGAACGCTAAAGAACAAAATACCCAACTCAGATATATCTGTTAATAACTCATTTGATGAAAGCTAGGCACGAAGAGCACTGCTCTGAGGTTAGACCCAAGCAAATAGTCATAAACAGTTGTGCTGGCGACCATAGCAAGAGTGAACCACCTGATCCCTTCCCGAACTCAGAAGTGAAACCTCTTAGCGCTGATGGTAGTGTGGGATTACCCATGTGAGAGTAAGTCATCGCCAGCTCATTATTCCAAATCCCCCTCCGCCAAGGCAGAGGGGGATTTTTTTGTGCGTGGAATTTAGTTAAATAAATGTGGGAACTGTTGAATATTGATTAAAAACTAGACTCATGGGTTTAGAATTTTAAGGAATAAGTAAGACTTTAGTCGGATATTGCATGAAAAGTAGCTGTGTTGAACTAAGTTGTTGCGAAGACATGGCGATAAGAATCATTAAAAATAATAAATAAGAGTTAGGGTCATGTGTCGTGCTGAAAACAACGAAAAAAACTCACAGGAGGTGAGTAAAAATGGCAGAAAACATGAAGCGAGTAGCAAACACGGTAAGTGTGAATGATGTGATTGATCAAGCAAAATTCACTAAATTTCACTTAAGCATTGTATTGTGGTGTTTATTTATTGTCCTATTTGACGGATATGATTTAGCAATTAACGGTGTCGTTCTGCCTCTACTTATGCAAGAGTGGGGCATGAGTGCTGTTCAAGCAGGCATGCTTGCAAGTACAGCACTCGCTGGCATGATGTTTGGAGCCATGCTGTTTGGAATGCTTGCAGACAAAATTGGTCGTAAAAAAGTTATCTTGATTTGTGTTTCTTTATTTAGTGCTTTTACATTTTTAGGTGGATTTACCAATAATCCAACAGAATTTGGTATTTTACGTTTTATTGCTGGTTTAGGGATTGGTGGTGTATTACCAAACTTAGTCGCTCTAACGTCTGAATATGCACCTAAACGTTTAAAAAGCACACTGGTAACCACCATGTTTAGTGGTTATGCGGTGGGCGGTATTATGGCTGCATTATGCGGTACATGGTTTACACCAAGTTTTGGTTGGGAAATTATGTTCTTCATTGCAGGTATTCCATTACTTTTTGTTCCATTTTTTTGGAAGTTCTTACCTGAGTCTTTAACTTTCCTCGTTAAAGAACAAAAAGTGAATGAAGCACGTCGTTTTATAAAGCAAGTCGAGCCAACTGCAGACATACAAGCAGATACTGAACTGGTTCTAGCTAGCGGTGATCAGACCCAAAGTGCATCAGTAAAAGCTTTATTTACAGAAAATCGTGCCACAGGAACATTCTTATTTTGGATTGCTTTCTTTATGTGCTTACTCATGCTTTACGCACTTGGAAGCTGGCTACCAAAACTGATGATGGCAGCGGGATATTCTTTAGGTAGCAGTTTAATGTTCTTATTAGCGCTGAATATTGGTGCCGTGATCGGAACCATTAGCGGTGGTATTTTGGCAGACCGTTTTGACTTTAAACCTGTTCTTATGAGTATGTTAACTGTCGGTGTACTATCTTTGGTTGGTTTGGGCTTTAATTCTCCAACCCCTGTTATTTATTTACTTGTCAGTTTAGCAGGTGCCTCATCTATTGGTACCAGTATCTTGTTATATAGCTATGTTGCTCAATACTATCCTGTTGCAGTACGTTCTACTGGTATTGGTTGGGCTTCTGCTGTAGGGCGTACAGGTGCAATTGTTGGCCCAATCGTGATTGGTATGCTGCTTGGTATGGAGTTACCACATAAATGGAACTTTATCGCAGTGGCAATGCCAGGTATTATTGGCATCATCGCTATTTCAATGATTCGTAAGCCACAACCTGGTCGCATTATGGTGAAAAAATTAAAAACAGCCAAAATTTAAACTCTCGTAATTAACCCATTCAGTTAAAAAGCTCCTTACTTAAAGGGGCTTTTTCATATCTTCAGTATGAAATTAAATCAATATTCAATTGGTCAAAAGAATAAGTGGATTAAAAGAGCTTAAATATGGTGTAAATTAAAAAATAAACATCAATTATTCAAAAGATTATACTAATAATAGTGTGACATATCACGCAAATAAATGACATTTCCAAGAGCATAGCAGAATATCAATTAGTCTTATTGTGCCTTAAATCCCGCTTGCGTATATTGCCTGACATTGAAGATTGACTTCAGTCTTCAACAAGATGTTATGGACAAGTACTCATGGGAGATGAGAACGATGACAACGGAAAAAATAGATGTAAATTCTGTAGTCGATAATGCGAAATTCACGCCTTTCCACTTCAATGTAGTTGCTTGGTGTTTACTCATTATCTTATTTGATGGCTACGATCTCGCAATCAATGGTGTAGTTTTACCGTTATTGATGCAAGACTGGGGCTTAAGTGCAGTGCAGGCGGGAATGCTTGCAAGTACCGCACTGGCCGGCATGATGTTTGGTGCGATGATCTTTGGTTCCCTCGCGGACAAGATCGGTCGTAAGAAAGTGATCATGATCTGTATTGTATTATTTAGTGGTTTAACTTTTGCCGGTGGCTTTGCTTCAAACCCAACCGAATTCGGTATTTTACGTTTCCTTGCCGGTCTTGGTATTGGTGGCGTAATGCCAAACCTGGTGGCATTGACTTCGGAATATGCTCCACAAAAAATGCGTAGTACGCTGGTGACCACCATGTTTAGTGGTTATGCGGTCGGTGGCGTGATGGCAGCGTTATTGGGTTCATGGTTTACCCCAAGTTTTGGTTGGCAAATCATGTTCTTTATCGCGGGTATTCCACTGTTTTTATTGCCGGTAATCTGGAAATTCCTGCCTGAATCGCTTGCATTTATTGTGAAGCAGAACAAGCAGCCAGAAGCTCGTCGCATTGTATGTCGCTTGGCGCCAAATCTGACGGTTACCGAGAATACAACTTTCACTTTGCCACAGGAAAATGTGCCTGAAGCAGCCAACGTGGTGAGCTTGTTCCGTCGTGGTCGTGCGGTCAATACTTTACTGTTCTGGGTCGCGTTCTTTACTTGTCTGTTAACCATGTATGCACTGAGCAGCTGGTTACCGAAGTTAATGATGGCAGCGGGCTATTCGATGGACAACAGCCTGATGTTCATGATGGTGATGAACGTGGGTGCGGTTGTAGGTATTGTGGGTGGTGGTATTCTGGCGGATCGTTTCCACCTGAAACCGGTACTGATGGTTCTGGGTATGATGGGTGCGATTGTAATGAGCTCAATGGGCTTTGCATCTAACCAGTTCTTGCTTTACATCCTGGTATTCCTGGCGGGTGCAGCGTCAATTGGTTCGCAAATGTTACTGTATAGCTATGTGGCGCAGTTCTACCCACTTGCGGTACGTTCGACAGGTATTGGCTGGTCTTCTGCGATTGGTCGTATGGGTGCGATTGTAGGGCCGATCCTGATTGGTGGTTTGCTTGGTATGAACCTGCCTGCTTACTTCAACTTTATGGCAGTCGGCTTACCGGTTCTAATTACTGCAATTGCTGTTGCACTGATCATGCATGACAATGAGTCTGAGAAGATTGGTTCAATTGAACCAGCAGTGTCTAAAGCTTAAAGCTAAGTTTTTAAATAAGAAGCCTCCGAAAGGGGGCTTTTTTTGTATAAGATGTAAAAAATTTATATTTGAAAATTACTATGAATGAAGAACAACCAAATAGTAGAAATATTCCGTTGCCTATTCAAAGAGAAGTTAGACAAAGATGCGGGTTTGGATGTGTTATCTGTGGAATGCCCTTATATGAATATGAGCATATGGAAGAATGGGCGCTAGTTAAACGTCACGTTGCTGATGAAATAACTTTATTATGTGATCAGCATCATCGTGAGAAAACCAATAGATTATTGCCAAAAGAAGTTGTAAGAAAAGCTAATACAGAGCCTTTTAATTTACGTGAAGGAGTATCTAAACCTTATCTATTGCATTTCTCCGGTGAAGAGGCAATTGTCGAAATAGGTGGAAATACTTTTAGTTGTGTGGACCAAGGATACGGTACAGCAATGGTGCCTATTAGTGTAGATGGAACACCGTTAATTGGATTGATATTAGCTGATGGGCATTTTTTACTAAATCTAGTAATTTTTAATGAGTACAATTCGCCAGTTCTTCATATTAAAAATAACCAATTAATTTTTAAACCCGTTGCTTGGGATATCCAATTAGTTGGTACTACTCTTACTGTACGGGAAAATCATCGGAAAATTTTAATAGAAATAGAGTTTTGCCCTCCTAATAAAGTGATATTTAAAAGAGGAAGATTCCTTCGTAATGGAGTGGAAATTTTAGTCCGCCCTACTAATATTTTGATAGCTAATAACAGTACGATTATTAAAGGTTGTAGTGCTATAAATTGTTTTGGCGGTTTAATCATTGGACATCATGAAAAACCGATAGGTGGTTTTTTTGCTATGGATGGGATTAGTAGATATTTAGGTTCAAATAAAGAAGCATTAAAATTTGAGAAAGAGTCTTTACAAAGAAGTGATGTATAGTAAGAACTCAGGTAATTTAGATTGAGCATAATATTATGAAACTTAACTCATTCTCCCCAATCCCTGAGGATGATGACGAATTACATCTTCCTGAACTGGTGTACTGGGCTTCTCTAGGCGATGTTGAACAGGTCGAGCAGGGCTTACAGGAAGGGCTGGACGTCAACTCTGCCGATGAAGAAGGCTATAGCGCCTTACAGGCTGCTGCTGAAAATGATCATCTGGAAGTGGTCAAACTCTTGGTCAGCAAAGGCGCAGATATTGCGCATCGTAGTCCAAATACTGCTTTAGAACTGGCAGAAATGGCCGGCAATAAAGAGGTGGTGGCTTATCTGAAAAGTCTGGCCGGTGGTGTCTGAATATAAAAAAGAACCTCAATGTTGAGGTTCTTTTTTTATGGTATGAGCTTAGGCAGCATCGCCTTCAAGTTCTTTTAAGATCGCTTCATTGAAAGCCGGTAAATCGTCCGGATTGCGTGAAGTAATCAGTACCCAGTCACCGGTATTGCAGCGGTGAACCTGTTCATCGACCCATTTCCCGCCGGCATTTTCCAGATCCAGTTTGATGCTCTTATACGAAGTCAGATTCTTATCTTTAATGCGCTGTGCATCAATCAAAGTCCATGGCCCATGACAGATCGCGGCAATCGGTTTGTGATTGTCGGCAAAATGCTGAATGATTTTTTGCGCATCCTGATTGATTCTTAAGGTATCCGCGTTGACTGTACCGCCGGGAATCACCAAAAGATCATAATCATTCAGATCGACGTGTTCAAGACTGGTATCCGGCGTATATTGGGTGGCAGCTTTGGTATCACCTTTGACCGTCGCGACATCTTCATTTTTTTCGGCAGCATGAATCACTTCAAAACCTTTGGACTTTAGAAAATTTAAAGGCTCAGTGAGTTCATCATGTTCAATGCCTTGATTAGATGTAATAAAGAGGACCTTTTTTACCATGATTGCTGTTCCCAAAAAATGTGAGGATTTTTAGCTTAACAACAAGGGGATTCTTACAATGTTGGAGTTTTAGCTCGGAACTGTTAAGCAATGATAAATAAAATAATAGGCAGAAAAAAAGCCCCGACATCCTGTCGGGGCTTTTTCGTATCTCGTGATTTAGGTATAACTCCTGTCGTACCTCACGTCCTGGTGTTGCGATGTTCTTCTTGTTTTTAGGTCTTCGGAGCATCCTGCTCTCTATGTTTATAAAGTAATATACATCCAGGTGGCGCACTAGCAGCAGATTGCGGTTGTTGCTGTACGCTTTGGCTTACATCAGCGCAGAGTAATTGAGCTGTGCAAGCCTAACCGGTTGTATTGCATTAAAAATGTATATCTAAGCCGATATAAGGACCTTTAAATTCCAGCTGTAAGTCTGGACGTTGATCCTGTTCAAAATCTACCTGCATGAGGCGATAACCGATTTTGGCACCGACATCGACCAGCAGATTATCAATGAAATCATATTGCAATTCTGCCTGTACGTCGGTTTTTCGGGTATCGCTGCCGCGACTGTAAACCGCTTCTGCTTTGGCACTCATACCGGTAAATGGCAATTTAACCCCGGCTGTTGCATAGAGCAGTGGGCTATATTCATCCAGATCGTATTGCGTGAAAGCGCCGGCAGTCAGGTTTTTCACAGTACCATCCAGATTGGTTAAACCTGCACCTATGTCAGCATGCACAATAGTATCTAGCAATTCATAATACAGAATATAGTCAATATTGTTCAGCTCAATTTCTGAGGCATTGATAAGAGAACTCTGTTCGCTATTGCTGTCCAGATTGACGTATTTAATCTTGGCATTTGGTAACAATGGCACAGGATGTTCTACAGCGACAGATAGCTGCGCTGTACCTTGTCGATCTAGCTCATGCTTGAAATTGTTATCCTGACTATAGCCGTCAAAATCCCAGTAACTGAGATCTGCTTTCACGCCGATTACATCTGCATGACTGAGCGTACTGAGTCCAAAACCGAAGAATAAGGTGGTGAGTATTTTTGCGCGCATGGCTCTATTCCCTAAAGCTTTATTAAAATTGGAGGTGTCTGGTTACTTAAAAACATCTTCTTAATATGGAGTAGCAAGTGCATGATATAGAGAATTTCAAAAATGTATATCCTTGGATTTTGCAGGACAATAAGATGGTAGCGAGAAGCACACAACAAGCGAAAGAGTATGCATTATATGTCGCCGGTCAGGCCGTTCAGACGGGTGAATGGCTAGAGGTCAAGCATAAATATAACCACGAACTGTATGCCCGTGTCGCCTTGGCAGATGCCAACATACTGGAACAGGCGATTCAGTCTGCCGTAGATGCAGAAGCTGAAATGGCCGCCTTGGAGCCGTTCCAGAAACAGAAAATTCTATTGCATTGTGTACGCCGTTTTCGTGAGATTCATGAAGAATTGACCGAAATTCTGATTGCAGAAGGGGGCAAGCCGCGTAAAGCAGCCGAAGCCGAAGTTGAACGTCTGATTAATACTTTCCAGATTGCCGCAGATGCCGTGACCCAGATTGATCAGGGACGTATGCTGCCTTTGGCCGTGACTGCAGCAGCATCCGGCTATCAGGGCATTGTGAAACAGGTGCCGATTGGTGCGGTGTCTTTGATCAGTCCGTTTAATTTTCCTTTAAATCTGACCGCGCATAAAATTGCTCCTGCGATTGCAGCCGGTTGTCCCTTTGTGCTGAAACCGCCGAGTCTGACCCCGATTTCTGCCTTAAAAATTGCTGAAATTCTGGCGGAAACCGATTTACCGCGAGGTGCGTTTTCGGTATTGCCCTGTCCGCGAGAGCTGGCTGATCTACTGGTCACCGATGAGCGTTTTAAATTACTCAGTTTTACCGGTTCCGATGCTGTAGGCTGGGATATGAAAGCGCGTGCCGGTCGTAAAAAAGTGGTCTTGGAGCTGGGTGGCAATGCTGCTGTCATGATTGAGCCAGATACCGAAATTAACGATGCCTTGATTAACCGTCTAATTGGCGGGGCGTATAACCATGCCGGACAGGTGTGTATCAGTGTGCAACGCATTTTGGTGCATCAGCAGATTTATACTGAAGTGAAGGACAAACTGCTGGCGAAACTGAAAACGATTAAAGCCGCTGATCCGAATCTGAGCACAACCTTGGTTGGTCCGATGATCAAGGAAGATGAAGCCAAACGCCTGAAAAAATGGCTGGATAAAGCCGTGAAAAAAGACGCGAAAATCCTGATTGGAGGCGAATTGAATGGTGTGATGTTCGCACCGACCTTGCTGGAAAATGTAGACCACAGTCTGGAAATCTACCGTGATGAAGCCTTTGGCCCGGTGGCAATTCTGGAAGCGTATGCTGATTTCGAATCCGGTATTGCCTGTATCAACCGCAGCCGTTTTGGCTTGCAAGCTGGAGTGTATACTCAGAATCTGAACAAGATGCTGTATGCCTGGGATCATCTGCATGTCGGCGGTGTCATCATCAATGATATTCCATCTTTCCGAGTCGATAACATGCCTTATGGCGGGGTTAAAGATTCAGGTCTGGGCCGTGAAGGGATTCAGTCAGCCATTCGCGACATGCAGGAAGAGCGCATGCTGGTGATTAAAGCCTAAGTTCAGAATATTCATCGCTTCGATATCACAGGTGGCTGGTTTTTAAATCTGCTTGTGATATCTGAGCCGGTTTTTAAAGAGGTTAAAGTTCCATGAGAGACTTTGATTTCCCATATCACAGCTTGGTCACGCGCCTTACTATAAGCTGTTTCATCGTCCAATAATGATCTAAAAACAGATGCTGGATTAGAGTCTTGCAATACATTTTTTAAAACAGCGACCCTGTAGTAAAACTTAAGAAAAAATATATTCCAAAAAGTTTGTCAATATATAACTTGTTTAATCTGGCTTATTTCGCAGAATTATTGAACGCTTAATTCGAATAGATTATAAATAACGAATATTTTAAGCAGAATTTACAGAAAAAATTTAAAAAAGTCAGTATTGTTGAATCATCTACAAGGTCAGTTTTTCGATCAGACTTTAAGCAAGATGTAAGACCTACTGACCTGTTTGTACATTAGAATTCGACGCCCACAAGGTGCCCTCTAATTCAAACACCCAAAATTATTGAAAATGCTTCTTTTTTTGCTTGCGCCATAACCATAACAAGCAGCATCTAAAGGGGTTAAAAGTTTAGGTGTTCTATGACAGAAACTCGTGAGAATTGGTCCGCACGATCAGGATTCATTATTGCAGCGATTGGTTCCGCCGTTGGCTTGGGGAATATCTGGCGTTTCCCTTATGTTGCCTATGAAAATGGTGGCGGGGCATTCCTGATACCTTATCTGATTGCGATTTTCGCAGCAGGTTTACCTTTATTGTTTTTAGACTATGCGGTCGGACACAAGTTCCGCAAAGCGCCGCCTATGGCCTATAAAAAACTCATGAATGCCGAATCTCTGGGTTGGTGGCAGGTCATGGTCACTCTGGTGATCGGGATTTACTATGCCAGCGTCTTGTCCTGGGCCGGCAGTTATATGTTCTATTCCTTTGGACAGCAGTGGGGCACAGATACCCAGGGCTTCTTCTTCAATACTTACCTACAAAATGGTGAGGGTCTGACTCTCGGTTTTGTACCTGTGCTGTTCTTTGGTCTAGTGGTCGTTTGGGCAGCAGTCATGCTGATTCTTTACGGTGGAGTACGCCGTGGGGTGGAACTGGCGAATAAAATCTTTATGCCATTGCTGGTGATTTTATTCACGATCCTGGTAATTCAGGCAGTCCGTTTACCTGGTGCAGTCGATGGCTTAAATGCTTTCTTCACGCCGAACTGGGAAGCGATGGCCAACTATAAAGTCTGGCTGGCCGCTTTTGGTCATATCTTCTTCTCACTCTCGGTGGGCTTCGGGATCATGTTGACCTATGCGTCTTACCTGAAACGCAAAACCAACCTGACTGGTTCAGGGATTGTGGTGGCATTGGCCAACTCGTCTTTTGAAATTCTGGCGGGTATTGGTGTCTTTGCCGCGCTTGGTTTTATGGCATTCAGCTCAGGTGCGAAAGTTGAAGATGTGGTATCGGGTGGTATTGGTCTGGCCTTTATTGCGTTTCCGAAAATCATTTCCAGTTTAGGCGCAGGCGGTGACCTGTTTGGCTTCCTGTTCTTCGCTTCATTGACGGTTGCCGGTATTACCTCGATGGTGAGCATCCTGCAAGTTCCGATTGCTGCGTTCCAAGACAAACTGGGCTGGTCAAAGAATAAGTCAGTAACGATTATTGCTGGTGGTTCAGCGGTGATTTCTACCCTGATGTTCTCGACACATAGTGCCATTACCTTTGTCGATATCATCGACTACTTTGCCAATAACATCGGTATTGTCGGTGGTGGTCTGTTATCGATTATTCTGTTGTCCTGGTTCCGTCGTCCATTAATGAAACAGCTGGAAGGCCATGTGAATGAGTTTGCCAGCGTGAAACTGGGTGCCAGTTGGAACTTCATGCTGACGGTGATCACGCCGTTGTCATTATTGCTAGCATTGGGCTTGACCCTAAAATCGATCATGGCAGAAGGTTATGGTGGCTATGCTGCCAGTACCCTATGGATGGTAGGTGGAGGAGTAATGGCATTCTTTATTCTGGGTGCCATTCTGTTCAGCCTGATTAAAGATCGTCACAGCTAGGAGAACGACTATGAATACATCTGCACTAATCATGATGATCATCTCCATCGTTTTATTATGGGGTGGTCTGGTACTGGCTGTGATTCATCTGGCAAAGAATCCGGAAGAACCAGAAGACTAAAAATCTTCACATAAACCTACTGTTACCATAAACGGAAGTCATTATCATCCTTGATGATAATGACTTTTTTAATGGCTGATGCTCTGACATGATTTCCGTTTCAGATGGACAAGTCTATACAGCCTTTGCCGTGACTTTATTTGCCGGGCTGGCCACCGTGGTGGGTGGGGGACTGGTATTATTCTTAAAAAAACCTAATTTCCGTTTGCTGGCCTTTGGTCTGGCCTTTGCTGCCGGGGCCATGATCTATGTCTCTTTAACCGAAATTCTGAACAAATCGATCGCGTCCTTTAGCCTAGATTTTGATGAAAAAACCGGTTTTGCCTTTGGCACTTTTGCTTTTTTACTGGGCGTAGTTCTGGTGTTATTGCTAGATCGCTTTGTGCCAAACCCACATGACACTATTGAAACCCATTCTGCCAAGGGCGTCAGTTCACCCCAATTACTGCGTACCGGCATGCTGACCCTGTTTGCGATTAGCGCACATAACCTGCCGGAAGGACTGGCGACGTTTTTTGCCACGCTGGAAAGCCCGGCTTTGGGCGCACCGTTGGCGGTGGCAATTGCGATTCATAATGTACCAGAAGGCGTCGCGATTGCCTTACCAGTGTATATGGCCACGGGCCGTAAAGATTATGCCCTCTGGGCCAGTCTAGTCTCGGGTCTGGCCGAGCCTCTGGGTGCAGCCTTGGGATATTTTATTCTGGCACCTTATATGAGTGAAACCGTCTATGGCCTGATCTTTGGGGTGATTGGCGGGGTGATGGTTTATCTGGCGCTGGATGAATTATTGCCGACGGCAAAGCGCTATTCTGAAGGGCATGAAACAGTCTATGGATTGGTGAGCGGCATGGCGGCATTGGCCAGCAGTCTGGTGATTTTTAAGTTTATTCAATAAGCCATATATTCACTAAATCACGCGCCATAAAAAAAGCAGCTTGCGCTGCCTTTCATTTTAAACACATGACTTATGCAGTTTTTTCTATACGGCAATAGAAGAAACCGTCGCCTTGATCTGCTTTCGGCAACAACTGACGACCATGAATCTGTTCGATACCCCAATCGGCTTCGATTTTGATTTCTTTGGCATCGGCATGTTGAGCAAAGAACTCGACCATCTGCTGTTCGTTTTCGGCTTTTAGAATTGAACAGGTGATGTACAGCAACGTACCGCCAACTTTCAGTTGCTGCCACATATTTTCCAGAATCTGCTTTTGCAGATGTACCGTTTGCGGAATATCTGTAGAGTGACGTAGCAAGCGAATATCCGGATGACGACGGATCACACCAATTGCGGAACATGGTGCATCCAGCACGATACAATCCACCGGCTCCGGCGCTGTCCAGGTGATCGCATCAGCCGCGATAATTTCAACGTCGGCATATTCAGTTAATAGTAAACGTTCCAGATTTTCTGCCACACGGACTAAACGTTTGGCATCTTGGTCAATGGCATACAGTTTTTTCGGGCTATATTTTTCCAGGATATGCGCGGTCTTGCCACCCGGAGCGGCACAGGCATCGACCACCACTTTGCCTTCAAGGTCAGGAACTAAGGTCGCACACAGCTGGGCATGTTCATCCTGAACCGAGAAACCGCCGGCTTCATAGCCCGGCAGGTTCGGAATATGGACATTCTGTTCCAGTACAATCCCGACTTCAGACAGGGTGCAGGCACGTGCTTCATAGCCTTCTTCTTCCAGAATTTCCAGATATTCATCACGGCTGACCTGATTGACATTGACACGCAAGGTGAGCGGTGCAATCTGTTTCAAGTCATGTGACAGTTCGGCAAGCTGTTCCGGCCAGTCTTTCTTTAAACGCTTGTAGAGCCAGCTTGGCAACCCATGCGCCTGATTTAAAGCCAGGTCAAATTCTTCTGTTTCACGTGAAACACGACGCAGAACGGCATTCACCAGACCACTTAAAGGTTCAAAACCTAGCTGTTTGGCTGCAGTCACGGTTTCTGAAATCGCAGCATGTGCCGGAATACGGGTACATAAAATCTGATACAAACCCAGATATAAGCAGCTTTCTAAAGCTTGGTTATCGAGGGGTTTGGTTAACAGCGGCAGGGTAATGGCTTTCAGGCCATGCCACTGACGTAAACAGCCCAAAGTTAGCTCGTGATACAGACCACGGTCACGTTCAGACACGATGTTGATATGTTGATTGAGTACAGAAGCAAGTGATTGGCCATTTTGTACAGCCAATAGCGTTTTTACAACTTGCGCGCGCAAATTCAAGTTTTTAGCTGATGATTGAATTTGGCTCATGCGAATTTATGTCCTACCGATAGTTTTTGAGTTTGATTAATTTGAACAGCATTCAGGGGTTTGCCACCTGGCCATTGCAGATTGGTGATACAAATAGCATGTTTATCCCCACACATTACATGCACGCCGTCTTTATCCAGGGCAATCACTTCACCAGGCAGGGCATTGCTTGCCTTTTGCGTGGAAAGTGATGAATTCCAGATACGTAAATTGTTGCTGTCATCCAGTGGGGTAAATGCCACCGGCCAAGGATTAAAGGCACGAATATTACGGTCAATGTCTGCTGCAGGCTGTGTCCAGTCAATTTGTGCTTCGGCTTTTGACAGTTTATGCGCGTAAACCGTCAGGCTTTCATCCTGAACTTCACGGGTCTCAAGATAATGCTGTAAGGTCTGTTCCGATTCAAGCACGGCCACAATCGCCTCAGCACCTTGCAGCGCCAGTTTGTCATGCAGGCTGGCAGAAGTATCCTCGGCAGTAATCGGACATCGTGTTTTATACATCATATCCCCGGTATCCAGACCGGCCGCCATTTTCATAATGGTCACGCCCGTTTCGGTATCACCGGTAGCAATGGCACGTTGAATCGGGGCTGCACCGCGCCAGCGTGGCAACAGCGAACCATGAATATTCAGGCAACCATATTTTGGCGTATCCAGAACCACTTGTGGCAGGATCAGACCATAAGCCGCCACTACCATCACATCTGCATTTAAGGCTTTAAGTTCCGCTTGCGCTGCCAGGCCTTCTTCAGTCAATGACTTGAAATGTAAAGGCTGATAAACCGGAATATTGTGTTCAAGCGCTAACTGCTTCACCGCAGATGCCGTGAGCTTTTGTCCACGTCCGGCCTTGCGGTCAGGTTGAGTATAGACCGCCACAATTTCATGTTCGGTTCTAAGCAACGCAGCCAATGCAGTCGCTGCAAATTCTGGTGTGCCTGCAAATATGATCTTCACACATGAAATTCCAAATAAACTTAAAAGCTATTATAAGCCAAAAGCCAAATTTCAGCCTAATCGTTGCAAAAACTTATCCGAGAAGCTTGGTGAGTACTTGAATTTCGGTGGAATTTTTATATAAAAAAAACTCATGCAAATTGTAAAAATTATTCATGAAAGTTTTGTATTGTCCTGATGATGATGGCGGTATAGTAGATTTCATTAAGAAATTTTTATCGTCAGATCATCCAAACCTCTCGATAGACATTTTTGCCTGCATCTACATTCAAAAGGCCATCTTGTAAATCAAGGGCTTGTAGTATGATAGGTTTAAAATTCAACTGATTTAAGCTCTTTGTCAGTATGATTTAGCCAGAGTGGATCTGCCCGATTCACTGCAAGCTCAAACTTTGTTGGAAATATAAAATGCCTGACTATCGTTCAAAAACATCGACACACGGAAGAAATATGGCTGGCGCACGCGGTTTATGGCGTGCTACCGGCATGAAAGATGAAGATTTCGGTAAGCCGATTATTGCGGTGGTGAACTCGTTCACCCAGTTTGTACCGGGTCATGTGCATCTTAAAGATCTGGGTCAGCTGGTGGCACGTCAAATTGAAGCGTCAGGCGGCGTGGCCAAAGAATTCAATACCATTGCGGTCGATGACGGCATCGCGATGGGTCATGACGGCATGCTGTATTCATTGCCTTCACGTGATCTGATTGCAGACTCGGTCGAGTACATGGTCAATGCCCATTGTGCCGATGCGATGGTGTGTATCTCGAACTGTGACAAGATCACCCCGGGTATGTTAATGGCTTCAATGCGTCTGAACATTCCGGTGGTATTTGTCTCTGGCGGTCCAATGGAAGCGGGCAAGGTCAAAATCCGCGGTAATGAAAAAGCCATTGATCTGGTTGATGCCATGATTGTTGCAGCAGATGACAGCTTCACTGACGAAGAAGTCGCTGAATATGAGCGTTCAGCTTGCCCAACCTGTGGTTCATGTTCAGGCATGTTCACTGCAAACTCGATGAACTGTTTGACTGAAGCACTTGGTTTATCGCTTCCGGGTAATGGTTCAACCCTGGCAACCCACGCAAATCGTAAAAAATTATTCGAGCGTGCGGGTCAACTGATTGTTGAAATCACTAAACGTCATTATGAGCAAAATGACTACAGCTTGTTGCCACGTTCAATCGCAACCAAAGCAGCGTTTGAAAATGCCATGACTTTAGACATTTCCATGGGTGGTTCAACCAATACTGTTCTGCATTTGTTGGCAGCAGCACACGAAGCTGAAGTCGACTTTACTATGACCGATATCGACCGTTTGTCACGTAATGTGCCGGTACTATGTAAAGTTGCGCCGGCGAAACAGGATGTCCATATGGAAGATGTACACCGTGCCGGTGGCATCATGTCGATTCTGGGCGAACTGGATCGTGCAGGCTTACTGGATACTTCTGTTCCAACGGTCCATGAAAAAACTTTAAAAGATGCCTTGGATAAATGGGACATCATCCGTACTGAAGATGAAGACGTCTATCAATTCTTTAAGTCAGCGCCGGGCGGTGTACCAACGCAAACCGCATTCTCGCAAGACCGTTATTATGCACGTTTAGATGGTGACCGTGACAATGGTGTGATCCGTAATGCAGCCAATGCATTCTCGCAAGATGGTGGCCTGGCAGTACTTTATGGCAACATCGCACTAGAAGGCTGTATCGTAAAAACAGCAGGTGTGGATGATTCAATCCTGAAATTCAACGGGACTGCACGTGTGTTTGAAAGTCAGGATGCTGCAGTTGAAGCCATTCTTGGCGGCAAAATCACTGCGGGTGATGTTGTGGTGATTCGCTACGAAGGTCCACGTGGTGGTCCGGGCATGCAGGAAATGCTGTACCCGACCAGTTATCTCAAATCGAAAGGTTTGGGTAAAGACTGTGCACTTTTAACAGATGGCCGTTTCTCGGGTGGTTCATCTGGTCTGTCGATTGGTCACGTGTCTCCTGAAGCAGCGGAAGGTGGTGCGATTGGTCTGGTTGAAGATGGTGACCGTATCGAAATTGATATTCCAAACCGTACCATTCACCTGGCAGTGGATGATGCAACCATGGCAGCACGTCGTGAAGCCCAAGAAGCCAAAGGCTGGCAGCCTGCTGAACAGCGTCCTCGTAAAGTGTCTAAAGCACTCAAAGCGTATGCGATGCATACCACCAGTGCCTCGAAAGGTGCAGTACGTGATATCTAATTTGTAATTTTACAGATTTAAAAAGCACTCCAGACGGGGGTGCTTTTTTATTAATTGTTGAAAATAGCACGGTCGCATTTTACTTTGTGATTTTGCAATAATATTGCGTAGACAATGTTTTACTTTTGACAGCGCAAAAGTAACAAAACGCCTTTGTTTTCCTGATGCAGCATCCTTGCTGCACAGGAAAACAGCGACATCCATGTCGCTTCATCATGTGATCTGATTTGGGTAGAAAAATAATAAATGGATTAATGGGATTCGCAGAGTACAGAGTGTTGCTTTCATGTGTAGTCTGCTTTCTATACAATGTCCTTAAAATAAATTGTCCAAGACTGACGCTTAAAATTGGTCATCGCCCAGGAAGAGAATAATGAGTAAAGATAATATCCGCGAGCATTCAGCCCCCGTTTATGAAGGCATTGAAAATGCACCGGCGCGTTCCATGATGCGTGCTACCGGTTTTAAAGATGCTGATTTTGAAGGGCCATTTATTGGCATCGCTTCGACTTGGGCCAATGTCACACCATGTAATATGCATATTGATGGTCTGGCCAGAACAGTCGAACAGGGCGTCAGTGCTGCCGGCGGCAAGGGCATTATCTTTAATACCATTACCATTTCTGATGGTATTTCCAATGGTACAGAAGGTATGAAATATTCACTGCTGTCACGGGAAGTGATCGCAGACTCCATTGAAACAGTGGTGGGCTGCCAGGCTTATGATGGGGTGATTGCAATTGGCGGCTGCGACAAGAATATGCCGGGCTGCATTATGGGGTTGGCACGCTTAAACCGTCCGGGGTTGTTTATTTATGGCGGCACTATTAAACCGGGCGAAGGCCATACCGACATGATTTCGGTATTTGAAGCAGTCGGTCAATATGCCAAAGGTGAAATCAACGCGATTCAGGTCAAGCATATTGAAGAAGTGTCTTTGCCGGGTCCGGGTTCTTGTGGCGGCATGTATACGGCCAACTCGATGGCCTCTGCAATTGAAGCTTTAGGTATGAGCTTGCCGGGCTCCTCGGCGCAGGAAGCGATTTCGGATGATAAACAAATCGACTGTGCCCGTGCCGGTGAAGCAGTCATGAATCTGTTGCGACTGGATATCAAGCCACGTGACATCATGACCAAGGCTGCTTTCGAAAATTCGATCAAGGTCTTGATTGCGCTGGGTGGTTCGACCAACGGGGTACTACATCTTTTGGCCATGGCGCATACCGCAGGGGTTGAATTGAGTCTGGATGACTTTGTCCGAATTGGCAAAGATATTCCGGTGGTGGCCGATGTGCGTCCATCCGGGAAATATTTAATGTCAGAACTGATTGCGATTGGTGGGATTCAACCACTGATGAAGCGCATGCTGGATGCCGGCATGCTGGATGGGTCCTGTTTAACGGTCACAGGTAAGACGCTGGCAGAAAACCTGGCCGATGTGCAGGACTATCCGGAAGGTCAGCAGATTATTCTGCCTTTTGATGCGCCCGTGAAAAAAGATTCCCATCTGGTGATTTTGAAAGGCAATCTGTCGCCGAAGGGCGCTGTGGCCAAGATTACCGGTAAGGAAGGTCTGCATTTTGCTGGCCCGGCACGGGTCTTTGAAGGCGAGCAGGGTGCCATGCGCGGGATTCTGGATGGCGAAGTCCAGCCGGGTGAAGTGGTGGTGATTCGTGGCGTCGGCCCTAAAGGTGGTCCGGGCATGCCGGAAATGCTGAAACCGACTTCTGCGATTATTGGTAAAGGTCTGGGCGCTTCGGTGGCTTTAATTACTGACGGACGCTTCTCTGGCGGCAGTCATGGTTTCGTGATTGGTCATGTGACGCCAGAAGCTTATGAGGGCGGCCCGATTGGTCTGGTGCAAAATGGTGATCAGATTTCGATTAATGCCGAAACTCGGGAAATGGCCTGGCATGTCGCGGAAGAAGAAATTGCTGCACGTCAAGCGGCCTGGACCAAACCTCAGCCAAACTATACCCACGGTGCGCTGGCTAAATTCGCCAAACTGACTTCAGGTGCAGAAACCGGGGCGGTCACTGACCTGAATCTTGACCTCTAATCCATTGTTAAACATTGAACATTTGCTTATGACTTGATATAAGTTTTTACAGCATGCAGAGCTTTGGCTTCTGCGATCTTAAAAATAGATTATTCTGCGCAGCTTCTCATATGTTGAGCTGCGCACCGTCATTGTTGTCGAGGCCGATCTCATGTCCCTGTTACGCCGTTGGTTTGATCCAATCCGATCGAGTTGGTTTTACCAAAAACCGACCCGTCAAACGGTGTTATCTATTCAAGATGGGCTGAGTATCCATTTAAGACTGGATGATGTGTACAGTTATCTGGCGGTACAGCAGTTGCCCCAGCTCGAAGAAATTTTAAGTCCAGAACTCAAGCCGCTAAAAGTCATCATTTCCAGTGAGCATGCCGAAGCGCCGAACCAGATGTCTTTTGATGAATGGCAGCACTACACGATTAATGATGCAAAAATCTTGTCAAAACAGCATCGTTTCAGTTTTCATGATACGCCGGAATTACCGAGCGCTGAGGCCTTAAAACAGGCCGAACTGATTTTGCGACATACGCCGCTGCGTGGACAGGATTTCCTGTATTTGCTGGAAGATGTCTTCCATATGCTCTGGCAAAAACAGACCGGAAAATTACGAACTCTTTATGCCATGGCCAGTCGCCATCATCAGCCACAGGATTTTCCTGAACGTATTTTTGACCAGACTCCGATTCTGGCCAGCTATTTTAATTTAGGCGGTCGCCAGTATCAGGCGGTCGATGACCTGTTGCGTCTGACCCGGCGTCTGGAGCAGCAAAAACTGCTGACCGGTAATCCGATTTTTATGATCGATCACATTGAATGGCGTGAGCATCTGATCAGTGATGCCGAAGAGCTGAACGAGATCCAGTCGATGGATCCGGAACTGGACTTGTATATCGCGCTGGAAGACCCGATTTCCTGGCTGCTGCTGGCTTATATCAAGGAAGAACTGGCGGATTATTATAATATCCAGCTAAATGTCTATCCCTTGTCCTATCGCGGTCGGGATGATTTTGACTGGAGTCTGGCCACACGGTTATCCAAACGGACAGAAGTAGAGTTTACCCCGTTCTGCCGGCCGACCGAGCAGGCGATTGCGCCAATGGCACAATTATTTTATAGCTGTCCCGAGGAGCAGCGGATCGAGGCGATGTACCAGATCTTGCAGGCCGTCTGGACCCGTGGTGAAGACCTGTCTTATGCACCCCATTTCAAACGTTTGCAGCAACAGTTAAATATTGTCGATCTGACCCAGGACGATATTCTGGCCAAGCTGCAGGACAATGATATGCTCTGTGAAATGAAGTCGCAGCCGAATTTTCCGGTACTGGAACTGCGCATAGATGATCAAAGTTATACATTTAATAGCCTATATCGGGTCTGGATGATTGAAAGTATTTTCAGTAATGTGTTAGAAGAAAAGTATAAGAGTAATAATCAAACTGAAAGTGAACTGAAAAAACATGGAAAAGATCAAAGCTGAATCACTAGAACATGCACGTCAACAGATCGATGCCATTGATACAGCTTTAGTTGAGCTGATCGCTGCGCGTCAATTTTATGTTGATCAAACCACCCGTTTCAAAAAAACCGAAACCGATTTACAGTCACCGGAACGTATGGAACAGATTGTAGAAAATGTCAGAGCTCTGGCGCAAAAGCAGGGTGTCGATCAGGAGTTTATTGAACATCTATACCGTGAAATGTTCCAATACTTTATTCAACGTGAACTGAAAGAGTTTCGTCCTTAAACAGACACGTGCTTTAATAGAAGCCTTGCGGGGCTTCTTTTCATTTCTTTAATCGCAAAGTTGAAAAATATAAAGATAAAAAAAGCAGCCATTCGGCTGCTCAATACTTTTATTTCGAGTTTTATTTTTTATCGGCCAGGCTAAAGAACCAGTTCAGGATCAGTGCAGCAAACGTTGCCGTACCAATACCACCCAGATTGAAGCTGCCAAAAGTCAGGGCAAAATCACCCGTACCTAAAATAATGGTCACCGCAGCCACCATCAGGTTTTTGTTCTGCGAGAAATCGACCTTGTTCTCAATCCAGATTTTGGCACCAGCAATGGTAATCAAACCAAAGACTACAATCGAAGCACCGGTCAGAATCGCTGTCGGAATCGTGTGAATAATCGCACCAAACTTAGGCGATAAACCCAGGAACACAGCAAAGACACCCGCGACTGCAAAGATGATGGTCGAGTAAACCCGTGTCACGGCCATCACACCAATGTTTTCACCATAGGTAGTCATACCCGGCGCACCTACACCACCGGCTAAAGTGGTTGCAACACCATCTGCCACAAAGGCTTTACCAATATGCGGATCGAGGTTTTCACCGGTCATCGCGCCTACGGCTTTAATATGGCCCAGATTTTCAGCCACCAGAATCAAGGCAATCGGTGCAATGATCAACATGGCATTCAATTCAAAGGTCGGCGCGTGGAAAGTCGGTAAACCGAACCAGGCTGCTTGCTGAATAGGAAGGAAGTTGATCGCAGTGCCATAACCCATGACATTACTGAGTACGAAGTAAATCAGATAAGCCAATAACAGGCCAACCAATAACAGCAGGCGCTGTAATAAGCCACGGGTGAATACGGCAATTGAACCCATGCACAACACAGTGACCAGGGACATCCACATATTGAAGGTATTGCCCATCACACTTTTCACTGTGACTGGAGCAAGGTTCAGGCCAATGATCATCACCACGGCACCGGTCACTACCGGTGGCATCAGCTTTTCAATCCAGCGGGTGCCCGTCGCCATGACCAGAAAGCCCATGAGTGCATAGAAGATGCCACATGCGATAATCCCGCCTGCTGCAACGCCAATATTTGGATTCAGTCCGCCACCACCCGCATAACCTGTTGCTGCGATGACCACACCAATAAAGGCAAAGCTTGAACCTAGATAACTTGGAACCCGGCCACCGGTGATTAAAAAGAACAGAATAGTACAGATCCCTGACATTAGAATCGCCAGGTTAGGATCAAAGCCCATTAAAAAAGGTGCCAGTACAGTCGCGCCAAACATGGCAAAAGCATGTTGTACACCCAAAATGACCGTTTGTGCGGGTGGCAAATACTCTGCGGTACCTACTGGTCGTGCATCGATACTACCCTCATAAGGGCGCCATTTGGGAAACCAACTGGACATAAAATGAGCACTCAAAAGATAAATTGTGCACATCATACTCTTGTTCTTTAGAAGATTTAATCACTTAAACAAAATTTTTGTTCAAATTAATTCTATGACTTTATTTAAGATTTTACCGGGCGGTAAAAGAATACTGGGTTAAAAGTAAAGTGAAATCAGTAGATTAATTTCTTATTATGAATAGGGGTATCTATAAATAAATCTGATTTACTATATAAAATAAAATATTTCCTGGCTATTGACTGGTCAATAAAAAAGCACATCACCAGGATGTGCTTTCAAATGGGCATTTTTGCTTAGCCAGTATTACGCAGACCGGCTGCAATCCCGGCAATACTGACCATCAGCGCATGATCTACCGGGGTATTTTCGGCCTGTTGCTGTTCCAGATATAAACGGCGACGTTTCATCAGTTCAGCTTGCAGCAAGTGCAGTGGCAATAAATATGGTTTGCGCACCTTCATGGACTGATCCAGTACGCCGTTGCTGCTCAGGAGTTTCGATTCACCTTTCAAGCTTAACAAGGTTTGTACGGCATCCTGCAAACGCTGGCGCAACTCTGTCCCCAGAATTTTCAGATCTTCATCCTGGGTCAGATGCGATTCGTAATAGAGCGCCACATGCGCGTCGGCTTTGGACAATACCATTTCCAGCATATCAATCAGGGTCTGGAAATAAGGCCACTCGGCCAGCATTTCATCGAGTACATTACGTTGTCCCTGATCCAGGACCTCATTCAGTGCGGCACCGGTACCGAGCCAGGCTGGCAACATCAGGCGAATCTGGGTCCAGGCAAATACCCAGGGAATGGCACGCAAGGATTCAATCCCGCCACTCACCTTACGTTTGGCCGGCCGTGAACCCAGCGGCAGCATCTGCAGTTCAAGCTCCGGGGTAACAGTACGCAGGTATTTTACAAAATGCGGATTTTCCCGTACGGTCTGGCGATAGACCTGAACCGACAGTTCGGTCATTTGATGCATCAGGTCGCGCCATTCCGGTTTCGGTTCAGGTGGCGGGAGCAGGGTCGCTTCCAGGGTTGCAGCGGTATAAATTTCCAGATTTTGCAGCGCGATTTCTTCCAGCCCAAATTTAAAGCGAATCATTTCGCCCTGTTCAGTCACCCGGATTGCACCGGAAATAGAACCTGGTGGCTGAGAGAACAAGGCTTGCTGGGTGGGCGCACCACCACGGCTGATCGAACCACCGCGACCATGGAATAGGGTCAATTGCACGCCATGTTGCTGGGCAACTGCGGTCAGTTCTTCCTGGGCACGATACTGTGCCCAGTTGGCCGACATAAAGCCGGCATCTTTGGCAGAATCCGAATAGCCAATCATGACCTCATGTTTGCCCTGAATATGCTGTTTGTACCAGTGCATATTGAACAGGGTCGACATAGTTGCGGCTGCACCCTCCAGATCTTTTAAGGTTTCAAACAGAGGAACCACCCGTAATGCCTGCTCGATGCCGGCTTCTTTTTGTAAAAGCAGTACCGCCAAGACATCACTTGGATATTCCGCCATGGAAATAATATAGGCACCCAGAGACTCGCTTGGCTGTTCGGCCAGTGTGCGCATGGTGGCAAAGACTTCCTGTACATCCGGATGTTCAATTAGGCTGCCGGCCGGTTCATTCAGATGTTTAGGCAGTAACGGACGCTTGCTTTGCAATTCCTGCAGTAAAAAGTTTTGACGGGCCTGTTCGGTCCAGGTTTCAAAATTCCCCAGTCCCAAATATTCAGTAATGGCTGAAATCGCCTGACGGTGACGCCCGGATTCCTGACGGATATCCAGTTTCAGCAGTTCGATCCCAAAACTGTTGACCCGGTAAATAAAGTCCAGCAGGCTGCCATTGGCAATTTCAGCCAGATTGCAGTCCATCAGCGAGCGGTAACAGGTCAGGAGCGGTTGTAAAAGTTCGTCTTTACTTTTAATCACCAGACTGTCATCGGCATCATTGCCTTTTAATTTTTCTCCCAGCCAGTGCCGCGTCGCTTTCAGGCGGGTACGGGTGTCACGTAAATATTCACGATAGGGTTCAGGATGGGGCTGGCCCAAAGCTTCGGAAATTTCCGGACTGCATTGCTGAATGGACAGTTCCCAGCGCAGGTTTTCAATATCGCGTACATAGAGATCGGCTGCTTTCCAGCGCGACAGCCACAGTACTTCCTGAGTGACGGTGTGGGTGACATTCGGGTTGCCATCGCGGTCACCACCCATCCATGAGGCAAAACGTACTGGTGCGACATCTAAGGGCAGGTTCTGGCCGCATTGCGCCTGAACCATGCCATTTAGTTCGCGGATAAATTTCGGGACCGCATTCCACAGGGTCTGTTCAATGGTGGTAAAACCCCATTTGGCTTCATCGATCGGAGTCGGGCGATGCTGACGGATTTCATCGGTTTGCCAAGCGGAGCTAATCAGCTGTTTCAGATCGGCCAGAACGGCCTGACGTTCACGTGGCGTCAGTTTCTGCTGGTCGAATTTGGACAGGGCATTATTGATGCCATCATATTTTTGAATCAGGGTACGGCGGCTGACTTCTGTGGGATGCGCAGTCAGGACTAGTTCAATTTTCAGTTCACAGATTTGCTGATACAGCGTATCTGCAGAAATTTCCTGCTGTTTAAATTTTTCAAATAAAGGCACCAGAGGATTGGGCGATTCTGCAGTGTCATCAAACTCGCTCTGACGGCGACGACGTACCACATGATATTGTTCGGCAATATTGGCAAAGTTTAAAAAGTGGGTAAAGGCACGGGTCAGTGGCAGGATTTCGGCATCTTCCAGGCTCAAAAACAGTTGTTCCAGTTGTTTTTCTGCTTCGACCTGTCCATCGCGAGCGCCTTTGGACAGGGCACGGATCTGCTCGATCTGATTAAACAAATCCTGCCCGGCATGTAATTTTAAGGTTTCCCCAAGCAAATTACCCAGTAAGCGTACGTCTTCGCGTAGTGGTGCATCAATCTGTTGAATCATTTTTTATTCCCTCACATGCATGCTTTGACTATACCGCGACTGCATGACAATCCAAGTCCCCTAGAGACAAAAGTTGCAGAACATAGGCTACTTTTTTAGCAACTTTTAGGCCATATACGGTGATCGGTGATCAATCCAAAGGAAAGGATTTAATCCGAAAGGGCATATTTCAGCATAAACAGTTCAATGGCCTCGCCAATAATCTGTTGCTGTTCTGCGCTTGAAGGGGGAGGGCTGAGACCCAGTAGGATTTTCTGATGACGGGTTCCGGTCAGCAGGGACACGATCAGCTCGGTCTGTTTTTCTGGAAGATCGACCTGAATAAAGCGGTATTGCTGGGCCAGGTTAAAAAAATCATTCCAGACTGCATCCAGTTTGCTATGCGAGGCCTGATAAAACTGTTCTGCCAGAGGACTTTGCTGCGATGCCAGTTCCATCAGTAGCAGGTCCAGCTTGATCGCTTCCGGTAAATGAATAATATTTAAAGCGCGCTGACAGGCCTGATAAAACTCCTGCGCAAAGTCACTGCTTGGCTGCAAGAGCTGAGGATGTTCATGCAGAATGGCTTCACAGGTATCCTCAATCGCACAGCTAAACAGGGTCGCCTTGTCCTGAAAATGATTATACACCGTCAGCTTGGTTACACCTGCCTCACGTGCAATCTGGTTCATGCTGGAGGCATGATAGCCATGCGCTAAAAACAGCGCTTTGGCCACACTCAGGATGCGCTGACGCTTTTCCAGATCCTTGGGTCGTCCTACAGGTATTTGCACAATTTTTCCCAAAAAAAGTCAATACGGTCATTGCTTTGAAGCTTGAGTTGTAATTAGTGTACCGGGTGGTATATTAATTAAAAAACAAGCAATTCAATATATCAGCATAGTTTGCCCTAAAAAAGACGATCAGATAAGAGCGAATAAGATGAGCAGGATTTACAGCGTATTGGCTGGCATGGTGGTGCTTTGCAGCGTGACCTTAAGCGGGTGCAGCAAAGATACTGCTGCAGCAGAACAGGAAGTTCCCTTTGTCATGGTGGCCACACCCACCTCTTCACGGCATGAATTAAAAAGTTATGCCGGTGATGTGCAGGCGCGCCAGCAAACGGCGCTGGCCTTTCGGGTCGCTGGACAGGTGACCCAGCGCTTCGCCGATGTGGGTGACCAGGTCAAAGTCGGGCAAGTCCTGGCAACTCTGGATGTCAAAGATGCCCAGCTGCAGCTGAATGCAGCACGTGCCCAGCTGGAAAGCGCGCAGTCTGCCACTAAGATTGCTCAGGATGAATTGCAACGTTTCAAGCAGTTATTGCCATCCAATGCCGTGAGCCGCTCACAATATGACGCGATCGAAAACCAGTACAAGACCGCCCTGTCAAATCTGAAGCAGGCACAATCCAATTATGATACCGCTAAAAACCAGACTGCTTATAACCAGCTGACTGCCACCAAAGACGGCGTGATCACTGCACGCAATATTGAAACAGGACAGGTGGTCGCTGCCGGGCAGGCGGCGTATGAACTGGCGATTGCCGGTGAGCGTGAAGTGGTGATTGGCGTACCGGAACAGGCTATTTCGGAGATCAAGGTTGGACAGGCAGCTACAGTGACATTATGGTCCAAACCTGACGAAAAATTTGCCGCTTTTGTTCGCGAGATTTCACCGGCAGCGGACCAGTCGCGGACCTTCCGGGTTAAAGTTTCCTTACGTGAAGGCAATGGCCAGATCCAGCTGGGACAAAGTGCCCGGGTATTTTTTCAGCACAGCCGGGATAATATGCTCAGTGTGCCGCTATCTAGTGTCTCGGCAACGGATCAGCAGGCTTATGTCATGGTGGTCCAGCCGGATCATACCTTGCGTAAAGTTCCGGTTCAGCTCGGTGCCTATGGCCGGGACAGTGTTCCTGTACTCAGTGGGCTCAAGCTGGAAGACTATGTGGTGATTGGCGGCGTACATCTGCTGCGTAACCAGCAAAAAATCAATCCGATTGATCGTGAAAACCGTCGTGTGACCATTCAGGCAGGGAGTTAAGCATGAACTTTAACCTGTCGGAATGGGCTTTAAAAAATAAAGGTCTGGTGCTGTATTTCATGATCCTGCTGGGTCTGATCGGCATCGCCTCTTATTCCAAACTGTCACAAAGTGAAGATCCGCCTTTTACCTTTAAAGTCATGGTGATCCAGACTTACTGGCCGGGTGCCAGTGCCAAAGAAATCTCCCTACAGGTCACTGACCGGATTGAAAAGGAACTGATGACCACGGGACAGTATGACCGCATCATGGCCTATTCGCGTCCGGGTGAATCCATGGTGACTTTTGTTGCCAAGGATTCCCTGGCTTCGAAAGATGTCGCTGATGTCTGGTATAACGTGCGCAAGAAGGTGGGCGATATCCGGCATAAATTGCCACAAGGGGTACAAGGGCCGTTCTTTAATGATGAATTCGGCGATACCTTTGGCAATATTTATGTGCTCAAGGGTAAAGATTTTGACTATGCGACCCTCAAGGAATACGCCGACCGCTTACAGCTGCAACTGCAACGGGTCAAAGATGTTGCCAAAGTTGAGCTGATTGGCCTGCAAGACCAGAAAATCTGGATTGAGATTTCCAATACCAAGGCCATTCAGCTGGGCGTTCCAGTCATGGCGATTCAGCAAGCCCTGCAGCAGCAAAATGCCACCACCCAGTCCGGTTTTTTTGAAACCGGTTCAGACCGGATTCAGGTGCGGGTCAGTGGTGCATTAAACAGTGTTGAAGAATTAAGACAGATGCCGCTGCTGGTCAATGGCAAAACTATTCAGCTGGGAGATGTCGCAGAAGTCTATCGAGGCTTTAGTGATCCGGCACAGCCCCGGATGCGCTTTATGGGCGAAAACGGCATTGGTATTGCTGTATCGATGCGCAAGGGTGGGGACATCATTGCCTTGGGTAAAAATCTGGAACAGGAATTCGCCCGCCTGCAAAAAGCTCTGCCACTCGGCATGGAGCTGCAAAAAGTCTCCGATCAGCCGGTGGCAGTCAAACGCAGCATTAACGAATTTATGAAAGTGCTGGCAGAAGCGGTGGTTATCGTATTGCTGGTCAGTTTTTTCTCGCTCGGTTTCCGGACCGGTCTGGTGGTGGCTTTCTCGATTCCGCTGGTGCTGGCCATGACTTTTGCCGGTATGCAGCTGTTTGATGTCGGACTGCATAAAATTTCCCTGGGGGCCCTGATTCTGGCTCTCGGTCTTTTGGTCGATGATGCCATTATCGCCATTGAAATGATGGCGATTAAGATGGAGCAGGGTTATAGCCGTTTACAGGCGGCCGGGCATGCCTGGCGCACCACGGCTTTTCCAATGCTGACAGGCACCCTGATTACCGCTGCCGGTTTCCTGCCGATCGCCACTGCAGCATCGAGTACCGGGGAATATACCCGTTCGATTTTCCAGGTGGTGACCATTGCATTGCTGGTGTCCTGGATTGCCGCGGTACTGTTTGTGCCATATTTAGGCGATAAACTTCTGCCGGATTTCAACAAGGATTTAATTCAGAAAGCGCCGTGGTATCAGCGTCTCTGGGCACGTCTACGCAAACAGCCAGAACCTCAGCCGATTGTGCATCATGCCGGAGAACATTATGACCCTTATCAAACCCGGTTTTATCAGGGCTTTCGCCGTTGGGTCGATGCCTGTGTGACCTATCGTAAAACTGTCATTGTTGCCACGGTCGGAATTTTTATTCTGTCTATTTTAATGTTTAAGCTGGTGCCGCAGCAGTTTTTCCCACCCTCGAACCGGGCTGAAATTCTGGTGGATCTCAAACTTGAAGAAGGTGCTTCACTGAAGGCCACTGAAGCTGCAGTAAAAAAAGTCGAAGCCTTTTTATCAAAACAAGAGGGGATTGATAACTATGTGGCTTATGTCGGGATGGGTTCTCCACGTTTCTATTTACCGCTCGATCAGCAGTTGCCGCAAACCAGTTTTGCCCAGTTTGTGGTGCTGGCATCCTCTTTAGAGGATCGAAATGAAATCCGTAAATCCTTAAGTGACCAGATTCGAAAGTTATTGCCGGAAGTGCGTACCCGGGTGTCCTTGCTGGAAAATGGTCCACCTGTGGGCTATCCACTGCAGTTCCGGGTATCGGGTGAAGACTTAGGATTAGTTCGTGAATGGGCGCAGAAAGTTGCAGCCACCGTGGGAGAAAATCCAAATACCACCAATGTGCATCTGGACTGGGGCGAGCCGAGCAAAGTCATCAAATTACAGATTGATCAGGATCGTGCCCGTCAGCTTGGGGTGAGCAGCAGTGAACTGGCCAATGTACTGAATAGCTCGATTTTAGGGGCCGGCATTGATCAGTATCGGGAAAAACGTGAACTGATCGAAATCCGTTTACGTGGTGCTCAGGCTGAACGGGTGGAGGTAGCATCTTTAGCCAGTCTGGCTGTTCCGACCGCAACCGGTACATCGGTACCTTTGGCGCAGCTGGCCAAAATTGAATACAGCTTTGAAGAAGGCCTGATCTGGCATCGTAACCGCTTGCCGACCATTACTGTGCGTGCCGATATTCGTAGCAAACTGCAGCCCGCTACTGTGGTCAATGAACTCAAAGAGCCACTGGAAAAAATCCGGGCAGAACTGCCGAATGGCTATCTGCTGCAAGTGGGCGGTACAGTTGAAGAATCGGCTCGCGGACAGAACTCGGTGAATGCCGGCATGCCTTTATTCCTCGCAGTCGTCATGACCTTGCTGATGATTCAGCTTAAGAGCATATCACGGGCCTTTATTGTATTTCTGACTGCACCTTTGGGCATTATCGGAGTAGTGTTATTCCTGTTAATTTTCAATAAACCTTTCGGTTTTGTTGCGATGCTCGGGACGATTGCCTTATCTGGAATGATCATGCGCAATTCGCTGATTCTGATTGACCAGATCGAGCAGGATATTCAGGCCGGAGAGTCGCAGTGGGATGCCATCATCAATGCCACAGTACGCCGTTGTCGTCCGATCGTATTGACCGCACTGGCTGCAGTTCTGGCGATGATTCCCTTGTCCCGCAGTATTTTCTTCGGGCCGATGGCGGTGGCGATTATGGGTGGTTTGATTGTGGCGACATTATTGACCCTGTTTTTCCTGCCTGCACTATATGCACAGTGGTTTAAAGTGAAAAAAAGTTTAAATTCTGTTTAAATTTGTCATAATTTCAGGTGCGAAATTTGGAAATTTTCAATATAGTAGCACCTGAGATTTTTATAATTTAAAAAAATAAGTAATTGCTGCATTGGCCGAGCTGCCAATACGGTAACGAGGTTGAACCGAACATGACTCAAGATACATTAACCAAGATGCGACGTTCCGTAGCGATGGCTTATGTCTTCATGTTTTTGGCCTTATTTACCCTGTTTAGTGGACTATTGGCTTACTGGTTCGCACGTAAAGTCACTCAAGTTGATTATGCTGAAGTCTGGTTACAGGCACAGGCGCTGTGGATCATGCGTAATATCGTGATTTATACCATTTTGGCGATCTTTGCTGCACTGTGGTTTATTCCCCTGTTTTTCTTTGCCTGGGACAGCCAGTTATGGGTCAAAGCCTGTGTGGTGACCGGAGTGATTTTCAGCTTTATTGCTTTTATTTTCCTGATCAATGCCTGGTTTAAAGGCATCCATAAATTCTCTCAAAACAAAGCTGTGTTCTAAAGCGTATAATTTTTTTCATATTTCCCCTTGTAAAACTCGGTTTGACCCCAATTTCAGACCTCAGTTGAATATTAAACAAAATTCCGTGAGGAGCATCGCCAGACATGGCTAAACGTGATTATTATGAGGTTTTGGGCGTCGCTAAAACCGCTAGTGATGATGAAATCAAAAAAGCCTACCGTAAGTTGGCGATGAAATATCATCCAGACCGTAACCCGGACAATGCTGAAGCTGAAGAGAAATTCAAAGAAGCAGCAGAAGCCTATGAAGTGCTCTCTGATGGTGAAAAGCGCAGCATGTACGACCGTATGGGCCATCAGGCCTTTGAAGGTGGTATGGGCGGCGGTGGCGGCTTCGGCGGTGGTTTCAGTGCAGAAGACATTTTCAGCCAGTTCGGTGATATTTTCGGTGGTGCTTTTGGTGGCGGCGGTGGTCGTGGCCAGCAACGCGCACGCCGTGGTTCTGACTTACGTTATGTGATGGAACTGACCCTGGAAGAAGCGGTCAAAGGCGTCAAGAAAACCATTACCTTTACTGCACCGGCACCGTGTGATGCCTGTGATGGTAAGGGTTCAAAAAATCCAAACGATGTAGAAACCTGCCGTACCTGTCATGGTGCTGGTCAAGTGCGCATGCAGCAAGGTTTCTTTTCCGTACAGCAAACTTGTAGTACCTGTCGTGGTCAGGGCAAGATCATCAAGAACCCATGTAATAAATGTCATGGTTCAGGTGTGTCGGATCGTCAGCAAACTCTGGAAGTCACTATTCCTGCGGGTGTGGATAATGGCGACCGCGTTCGCTTGACCGGTAAGGGTGAAGCAATCCGTGATGGTCAGTCAGGTGACTTGTACGTAGAAGTGGTGGTGCGTGAGCATGAAATCTTCCAGCGTGATGGCGCTGACCTGTATATGGATGTGCCGGTATCAATTGCTGATGCAGCCTTAGGTAAGGAAGTTCAGATTCCTACGCTAGATGGCCGTGTTAGTCTGAAAATTCCTGAAGGTACGCAAACAGGTAAACTGTTCCGTTTACGTGGTAAGGGGGTTAAACCGGTACGTACCAGCATGCAAGGTGACTTACTGTGCCGTATTGTGGTGGAAACTCCAGTGAATTTAAGTGCACGTCAACGTGAACTGTTAAAAGAACTGCAAGAAACCATGGATGGTGAAGACAGCAAGTCATCACCAAAGAAAAAATCATTCTTTGATCGCTTGTTTGATTAATTGAGTGAAAATAAAAAGGACGCTGAGGCGTCCTTTTTTATTATGTAGATAAGATACTCTAGATTAGAAGATGCTATTTATTAGTTGATAGCTATCTTATTGTTTGATAGGTATCTCTTAAACATAAAAACCGCCTAAAAAGCGGTTTCTATTTTTATATTTGACTATCTAAATAGAAAGTATGAGTCCAAATTTGGAGGGTGATAGATATTTTGTAAGTGAGAAAAAAGCATCATTCCCGAAATTAAAAAGGCCAATATTGTTATTACAGAGCTATATAATCGCATTCATTACTTATCAAATTTACCAGTACAGCAGATTACTCTTATTTTGTTATCATGACAATGAAAGCTTAATCTTATTGAAATAATTATAAATTTTACTTTTTAATAAATAAAATAAATATATATATATAAGAAAACTTGATTAATTAAATTTTTCGTGTATAGTTAACTTAACTAGAAAAAAGTCTTGTTTCGGTAAATCTTCTTTAAGTATCGCAGTTTTAGTCATAATCCTTCGTTTTTTTCAGATTTTAAGTCTCATTCTTTATTATTTCAAAGTTATAATCAGTCTATAAAATGACTAAAAAATTATTAAAAATTATTAGGATATATTATGTCAAACTCAAATGTTGTTAAAGGTACTGTAAAGTGGTTCAACGAAACTAAAGGTTTTGGTTTTATTCAACAAGAATCAGGTCCAGATGTTTTTGCTCATTTCAGCGAAATTGCGAGTTCAGGTTTTAAAACCTTGCTTGAAGGCCAGCTGGTTGAATTCAGTGTAGCTCAAGGTCAAAAAGGACCGAATGCTGTAAATATTGTTGCTATCTAAGCAAGAATAAACAGTAAAAAAAAGCACTTAATAAGTGCTTTTTTTATCGTTCAAAATTTAATTTTAAGTTATTTTCCAAATTGGAAAAATCTTTAGAAAAACAGGATTCAAGTTGTTAAAAATAAATGATTTAATTGCAAAATCTAAAAATGGTACTGAAATTATTGTTTCGTTAATTCCTCTCAATAAAATGCAAAATACACGTCAGGGTTTAAAAAGAATTGAAGTGGGTAAAAGAGTTCTTCTTTCATCTGGAGTTGAGGTGGATTTAAACTTAGATGGCCGTACATTCTATACTTCTCTAAATCAATTATTTAAGCTAAATCATAAAGTTATTTAAAGATAAAATTCAGAAATATCAATTTTTAGTGGATATTTTGCCACTTTAACTATTATTAAAAGGTATAGATATGCTTAAACAAAGTATCAGTGTGAAGGATCAGTTTGGGGCTCAACACGCTATTCAAGCAACAGTCGATCATCATTTTTCTAAAACACAATCTCATTCCAATATAAAACATATCACTGTAGATGGTGAAGATATTCGTCCCAGTTTTGAAATGTGCTTTCAAAGTACCTTAAGTGGAAAAATTTTCAAAATTGTATAGACCAGGCAAATTTTACTTTAGGTATTATTATTTTTAATAAGTTTCCGAAGAGCTAGATAATTAATTTGCTCAATCTAAGGACTGATTTTTGTATAAGGCAAAATTGAGTCCTTTTAATCTCAATAAGACTTAAAATCTTATTTACTAATCAATTTAAAAGTAGATATTCATAATTAAAATTTAGTAAAAGTCTTGCATAAGAATCCCGTTAATCTAACTGAGATTTAAATCATCAAGATTTTGAGCTGACTTAATAATGGCGAGCCTAAACAGGAAAAACTGTATTGGCAAGTCGTCTGTTTAACTTCAAAAATCAGTAATCTCAGTAAATCATTTCAAAATCATAGCGATAAAATTATGAATAAGCTTATTCAAGTTATATGAGCAATTGCTAAAAACTATATGACGAGTCAAGTTGATGTATATCGTATAGCTTTGACGGAAGTGATAGCCTAACTTCTTAAGCTTGATTAAAACTCTTATCAATATCAGTGATTTCGCTCTTTGAGTATTTTCATTGATTTTTATGCAATGCATCTTAGTGTTATTCCGCAGTTTTGCTATAGTAAGAGCAATTTTGGATCAACATCAGGACTATGTTATGTCAGCTACACCACGCATTGGGATCTTAGGTGCAGGCGGTCGTATGGGGCGTATCCTTATTCAGGCTGTGCATGAAGCAGGTTATCAATTGGCGGCTGCAGTAGAACGCCCTGAAAGTACACTATTAGGTGCTGATGCTGGCGAACTTGCCGGAATTGGCGCAACAGGTGTTAAGGTCGTGGGTAGCCTTACCGATGTAGTCAAAGACTGTGATGTCGTGATCGATTTCACTGCGCCAGCAGCGACCGTCAATCATCTTAAAATCTGCCGTGAAGCAGGGGTCGCAATCGTGATTGGTACCACCGGTATGAATGACGAGCAAAAAGCCTATTTGGAGGAATCTGCCACGGAAACTCCTGTAGTGTATGCAGCGAATTATTCAGTGGGTGTGAACGTTTCAATCAAACTGCTTGAACTGGCCTCTAAAGTATTTGGCGATACGGTTGATATCGAAGTGATTGAAGCACATCACCGTCACAAAGTAGATGCGCCATCGGGTACAGCTTTGATGTGGGGTGAGGCGATTGCGGAAACTTTGGGCCGTGACCTGAAAGAAGATGCGGTATATTGCCGTGAAGGTCATACCGGTCCGCGTGAGCGTAAGAGTATTGGCTTCCAGACCATTCGCGGTGGCGATATTGTCGGTGAACATACTGCAATGTTTATTGCTGATGGGGAACGTGTGGAAATTACTCATAAAGCGACTAACCGGATGAACTTTGCTTCTGGTGCGGTACGTGCTGCAGCTTGGGTCGTCGGTCGTGAAGCGCGTAAATATGATATGAAGGACGTGCTTGGTTTTAACGATATTCAGGTTTAAAACCGAGTTAAAATCATTTATAAAAAAATCTAAAACTAAAATAAGACGAATAAAAAATGCAAAAAATGATTTTCCTGCTCTGTGCAGTGGCGCTTGGCGCCATTGCGCAGGCCAAGCCTGTCGGGACGCCTAAACTCAGTATTCATAAAAATAATATCAAGGTCTGGACATACCAGAATGAACAAAACCCGGTCTTTCTCTATAAAGCTGAAACCACTTATACTGCACCGCTTGAAAATGCCGTGTCCTTGATTCTGAACGTCGAGCATGCAGTGCAGTGGGTTCCCTATATGGGTAGCATCAAGGTCCTGTCCCGCGATGATAAAAAAGGTGACTTTACCCTGTATATGGTGCTGGATTTTCCATTTCCCTTAAAAGACCGTGACCTGATTGTGCAGGGTAAGATGATCAAGGAAGCCAATGGTCAGATCACCATCAAGAATAAAGCCATCCAAAGTGGCTATCCTTTAAACCCGGTTTATGTGCGTTTAACCGATTATCAGGGTGACTGGACTTTTCAGAAACTGGCCAATAATAAGGTCAAGGTTTCAACCTATGGTTATGCCAATCCGGAAGGTTCCATTCCTTTGACCTTCGTAAATATGTTTGTGCAACAGCAGCCTTATCAGATGCTGCAGAAGATGAAGACCGAGCTGGCTAAGCCTTCACCTATTGCGATTTTGCCTGAAGCCCTGCATTGAAAAAGACCCAATTGCTGGGTCTTTCTAGCAGATGAGAAAAAAGACTGAATTTAAGCTGCAAAATCTGCTTTAAGTACAATCCGGTAACGGGCTTTGCCAGAATGCAGATGTTCAATAGCCTGATTCAGCTGTGACATCGGGAACACTTCAATTTGCGGAGCAATATTTTTACGTACAGCAAATTGGAGTAACTGACGTAATGCCGCCGGCGAACCTGTCGGTGAACCGGTGACTGACTTGGCTCCGCCAATCAGCATGCCAGCCGGAATCTGCATCGGCTCTAATGGCAGACCCAACATATGTACAGTGCCGTTCGGCGCTAAAGTTGCCAGATAAGCCTGCCAGTTCAAGGTGACATTGACAGTACTCAGCAGTAAATCAAACTTGCCACGCTGGGCTTTTAATGCAGCGACATCACGACTGTTCACCACATGGTCAGCGCCCATAGCTTTCAGCTCATCAGTTTTATCCAGATTTGAAGTGAAAGCGGTAATTTCACAGCCCCAAGCTTTCAGCAGCTTGATGGCCATATGCCCTAAACCGCCAATGCCAATTACGCCAACATGATGAATAGCCTGAATCTGATGTTTTAGGATTGGATCGAATACGGTAATTCCGCCACAGAGCAGGGGACCTGCACTTTCAGGATCTAGATCTTCAGGTAAGGGAATGACCCATTGCCAGCCGGCGCGCACTTTGTCGGCAAAACCACCGGCATGTCCGACAATGGTAGCCACCTGACCACCAGTACACAGCACCTGCTGGCCTGAAATGCAGGGATCGCAATATTGGCAGCTTTCCGCTGTCCAGCCGATGCCAACGCGTTGACCCACTTTCAGGCCTTTGGCTTCTGTACCCAGATGGGTAATGGTGCCAATAATCTCATGTCCAGCCACGACCGGATAGACCGACGAACCCCAGTCATTATTAATGACCGAAATATCCGAATGACAGAGTCCGCAGTATTCCACTTTCACTTCGACCTGATGCGGCTGCAACTCTCCGGCATCAAACTGATAAGGTTCGAGTTGCGCACCTGCGGACATGGCAGCATAAGCTTGAATAATATTATTCGACATGATTTTCAGCTCTTATTTAAATGCGAGGATATTGTTTTAAAGTCACAATGATTTTCATGGTCATCGACCATACCGACGGCTTGCATAAAGGCATAGCAAATGGTGGGTCCAATAAATTTAAAACCAGCCTGTTTGAGTGCTTTAGACATTCTCTGGCTCTCAATGGTTTGAGCGGGTGCTTGCCGATAATCCACAACATCATTATTCAGTCGCGGTTGCTGGGCAAAAGACCAGAGCCAATCCACCAGATTAATCCCTTGCTGTTGCAGTTTCAGCCAAGCTTGGGCATTCTCCCGAATGGCATTGAGTTTGCCGCGATGCCGTATCAGGCTAGCATCTTCAAGTTTTATTTGGAGTTGTTGATCTGTAAATGAAGAAATAGACTCAATCGAATATTGAAAAAAATGTTCACGATAAGCTTCACGTTTTCTGAGAACGGTAATCCAGGCCAGACCGGCCTGCTGTCCTTCCAGACACAGCATTTCAAACAGGCGATTTTCATCCAGCAGAGCTTGTCCCCATTCCTGGTCATGGTAGGCGATATACAGCGGATCACCGGAGCACCAGCCACAGCGTTGCACAGTCATGTGATGCTCCTTGTTTTGATGCTTTTATAATTTAAACACAGTCCATTGATCCTGCTGATTGTCCCAATACGACAGTTCAGCCTGATCCAGATCGCTAAATTGAATCCACATATCTTTACCGGCCTTGTCAGCATAACCGGTACTGATCAGAAGCGCATCCTCGGTAATTTCCATCACCCAGCCCTGGTAAGTTTGACCATTCAATACAATTTTTTGTTGATTGCCTGATTCAGCAAATTCCACCAGACGATTGATCAACGCTTCTGACATGTAAATATCCTAAAATTAACGTAAATAGGGATAAGGGTTGACCACACCGCGACCCTTACCCTGTAAATAAATTCCATAATGTAGATGTGGTGCAGTGTGCCGGGCATTACCGCTGTTGCCGACATAACCGATCAGCTGGCCTTTTTTGACATAGTCGCCCACTTTTAAGCCGCGTTTATGGCCATCCAGATGCGCATAATAATGCCAGGAGCCGCCTGGTCCCAGAATCCAGACTACTTTACCACCCAAATTGTTGTTACGTAAATCTGCAATCAGACCCTGAGTCGCGCTAAAGACTTTGGTTCCACGTGGAGCCATGATATCAATACCTTCATGTAGGCGTCCGCGACTGCGCGAAGCACCCCAGGTATCTGTTAACTCACGTGCTTGTATGCGTGCCACCGGGATTGGCAGAGAGGACGGTACTCGCATACTTTTCAGTTTTTGCACGAGGATAGGGTTGAGCTGTACAGCAGGGGATTTTTTTGGTGTACTGCTACAGGCAGCCAGCAGCACAGCAATCAAAGCAATCCACGTCAAAGCAAGGTATTGGCGCACTTTATTCATCCTTAAATATTGGCAATGCTCATGTTGAGCTGAGCGATATTTTGCTTTGTTCAGACTATGTCACAGATTGACGCTAGTGATCAATTTTTTCATGGCAGTCGGAATGCCGGCCTCAGTTGCTGTTTGCGGACTCATCCAGCAGCCTTGCAGTTCAATCGCCAGATGTTCCTGCTGATCCTGATCTACTGCAAAAACAATCGCTTCAAGGTGCCAGGTAAAATGGGTAAAACTGTGGCTAATCTGGGTTTTTTTGACGATATTTTTCAGGCCAAGTTGCTGGCATTGCTGTTCCAATTCATGTGCATTTTCAATAATCGGCAGACACCAGAGACCGCCCCAGAGACCGCTATTGGGACGTTGCTGCCAGAGCCAGTCTGTGCCGGACTGGATCAGCAAGACCTGAGCAGAGCGTACCGGAACCGGTTTTTTGGCCTTCTTGAAAGGCAATTCATTTTCCAGTCCTTGCTGATGTGCCTTGCAATGCTGCTGCATTGGACAATACAGACACAAAGGCTTTTTCGGCGTACAAACGGTCGCGCCCAGATCCATAATCGCTTGGGTATAGTCATGATTGCGTTCGATAGGACAGAGCTGTTCCGCCAGTTGCCAGAGGGCACGCTCATACACGGGTTTGGACAGATCATCCTCAATCGCAAAGAAACGTGACAATACCCGTTTGACATTACCATCCATGATTACGCCATATTGACGTAAACCGAGTGACATCAGCGCGCCAGCGGTAGAACGGCCAATGCCGGGCAAGGCCATCCATTCTTCCAGGGTTTGAGGGAACTGCTGCTGTGCGGTTACGATGCCGGCAGCTTTATGCAGATTGCGGGCGCGCGCATAATAGCCGAGACCTGCCCAGTAAGGTGCAACCTCATCCCATGAGGCTTGACCTAAATCCTGAACAGTCGGAAAACGCTGGATGAATCGTTCGAAATATTGCAGTACAGTTTTGACCTGGGTTTGCTGCAACATGATTTCAGAGACCCAGACTTTATAGGGGTCATCTGTCACCTGCCAAGGTAAGTCATGACGACCATGCACATCAAACCATTCTAACAGGGCATCTGAAAATACAAACATGAACACATAGCAACCGAATAAGCAGCAGCTAGTATAGCGGAATCAGTAGGGTGGGAATGTGAAAAGTGAGATAAAAACGTAGATGTTCATCGAGCTTGATAGAACTTAGCTTTCATAAAAATAAATGCTCCGGAGAGCATTTATTTTTGATAAAGAATCCGGTTAATCGTTAATTCCCCAGCGCTCATCCAGCTTCAAGGTCTTGCCGGCATAACGCGGAATAATATGAATATGCAGATGTTCTACCTTTTCCTGAAAAACCTCACCGTCAATAAAGCCAACATGAAAACCGGCAGGCTGGTAACGTAATTGCAGTTCATTGCGTGCCTGTTCCAGTAAGGACATCAAACTTTTACGTTCTTTGTCGGTCACTTCAAAAAACGAGGCCACATGCCGCAATGGAATAATCACACAGTGACCTTCGGACAATGAATTCGGTTCAGGCAACACCACACCATAATCATTTTTGGCAATGACATCATATTCGTCAAAATTGCAGTAGGGGCAGTTGGTTTCAGCCATCATACACATTCTCCTCTGGTAGGATTTATCTTTCTTTTCTTCATGAAGTATCTAGAATATTCAGCCTGTGAACAAGCCGGATAGTTGTTTCTATTTATGCCAAATGGCGGTCTAGCAAGGTATACATTGCCGCCAAGCCTTTTTGTTCAGCTTCTGCATTGTAACCAAGATCCACACCATTGGCTTTGGCCCGTTCATCCGCAAGCGGGTTGCTAAAGCCATGTTTGGCATTTTCAAAAACAATCACTTCATGCTCGACTTTGGCAGCATGCATTTCCTCACGGAAACTGGCGACATCATCCAGGGTTACCATGCTGTCTAGTTCACCATGTAGCACCAGGATTTCCGCCTGTACCTGACCTTCCTGAGCAGGTGCTTTTGGCGACAGAATGGCATGGAAAGTCGCCACCGCTTTTAAAGGTGCATTAGAACGGGCCAGATCCAATACGACTTTGCCGCCGTAGCAGAAACCAATCGCTGCAAGCTTATCAGCATTGACTTCATCCTGTGCTGCCAGGGCATTCAAGGCTGCTGTTGCACGGTTAACGATAGTGTCAGGATCTTCAAAAGTCTGCATCATCCACTGATGAGCCTGATCAGAATTGGTCGTGACTTTTTTATCCCCATACATGTCCATGGCCAAGGCCGCATAGCCATGTTCTGCAAGTTCACGGGCACGCTGTTCGGTATATTCATTCCGACCCCACCATTCGGGTGCGACCAGTACACCGGCAACAGGGGTATCTGTTTCTGGGGCGGCAAAATAACCAATTAATGGGCTGCCATCCTGCGCAGTATAATGAATTTCGCGAGTCTTGATTGCTGCCATGCTGACGTCCTCTATTGTTGTTGAATTGCTTGATTAAAACATAACATAGCAAAACTGATCGGAATGTGACATGAAAACCTGCGATTTAAGGATACTTAAGCCCATAAAAAAAGAGAGGCCAATATAGAACCTCTCCGATTTTAGATCGGGAAAAATAGGACTTATTATTTAATAATTTCCAGTAATTCCACATCAAAAATTAAAGTACTGTTCGGTTCAATTACATCCCCTGAACCAATCTGTCCATAGGCCAGTTCGGCCGGAATGAAGAAACGATATTTGGCACCTTCTTTCATCAGCTGTAAACCTTCGGTCCAGCCGGTAATGACTTGGGTGGTACGAAATACCACGGGTTGATTACGGGCAATCGAGCTATCAAAAACCGTACCATCGATTAAACGGCCTTCATAATGTACGCGGACATTAGTATTTGCGCTCGGTGATTTGCCTTTGCCTTCCTGAAGAATCTGATATTGCAAACCTGATTTTGTGGTTTTTATCCCCGGTTTTTTTGCATTTTCAGCCAGAAAAGCCTGACCAATTTTGGCATTTTTATCTGCCTGCTTTTTCAGGGTAATCAGCTCTTTGGCTTCAGCCTGACGCTTAAACTGGGTCAAGACCCGCGCCATATCTTCCTCGCTTAAAGTCGCCTGTTGACCAGCGGCTGCCGCTTTCAAACCGGCGCTGAAGGCATCCAGATCAATGCCTTGTAAGGAATCTGCATTGCTTTTTCCCATCAGATAACCAAAGCTGTAGCCGACCTGTTCAGCCTCAGGGCTTTTATTGGTGACGTCTTTTGCAAACAGACTGCCAGAACTCAGCAGTAAAACCATTAAACTTGTTTGTATTTTCATGATTAATTCTCAAAATAAAGGAGAGCGCGTTGCTCTCCTTTTCGTGGATTATTTTACTTCGATGAGTTCCACATCAAAAATCAAAGTACTGTGTGGAGGAATCGTACCTGGCACGCCCTGTTCACCATAACCGAGTTTAGATGGGATATACAGGGTTGCTTTACCGCCTTCTTTCATCAGTTGCAGACCTTCGGTCCAGCCTGGAATGACCTGATTGAGTGGGAACTCAATCGGCTCGCCACGTTCAACCGAACTGTCAAACACGGTACCATCAACCAGTTTTCCAGTGTAATGTACTTTTACAATTGAAGTTGCTGCAGGCTGCTTGCCCGTACCTTCTTTGGTCACTAAATATTGCAAACCAGATGCCGTAGTTTTTACCCCAGCTTTTTTGGCATTTTCGGTCAGGAAAGTATCACTTGATGCTTGAGCCTGTTTGGCACTATCCACTTGCTTTTGCTGCATTTCTTTTTGGAACTGCTCATAAGCTGCTTGTAATTCTTCTTCCGTATAAGCAGGTGCAGTGCGGGCATGACCTTCGCGAACGCCTGTCACAAAGCTGTTAATATCCAGCTCAGGTGGAGTTTGATGAGCGACTTCATAACCGAGTGCATAGCTAATTTTAGAAACAGCAGAGGCATCTTTAGATGCTTTTGAGGTTTGAGCAGCTGGGTTTTGAGTTGCATAGTAAACAGGTACTAGCGCGGCACCGCCTAAAAGAACAGCGACAGCAATCGGTAAGGCCTTACTCATGTATTATTCCAATCTAATGTTATCGTTGAGGTTCATTCCATCTTAGCAGAAAATTTTGAGAAATCTTGCAGAATGGGTGGTTTTTTAGCAAGCGGACACCGCAGTTGTGTTGAAGTTTAAAGATATAAAAAAACCAGCAATAGCTGGTTTTTTATTTTTCAGATTTTAATCATTGTTCGAGAATGTCTAGGAACAAAGATTGCTCTAACCGAAATTGTATTTTGCAAAGAGCTTAGTAAGAAAACAAGCTTTTTTCTAAAGGAAATTCAATTCCAATCGATGCACCACCATCATTACCACGTAAGTCTGAATCACTGATCCAGCCATTTAGTTTCAGTGGAATATCTGGGCGTAAATAATGGGTCCAGCTCACATCAACAGCTTTTAATTCATCCTGCGCTGGAAAAGCTAAATTAGTAGTTCGGTTAGACTCATTCAACTTGGCAAACAGCACTCGAGCATTAACACGATTGAGGCGATCGAAACGAATATCACCACCCACAGAAACCATTTGACCATCACCACCCATCGCATGTGCTAATGGGTAACCATGCTGGTAAAAACCATCGGTATAAACATGGTGGTTGTATGAAATACCATCAGCACTACCATTACTACGGGTATCTGTCCATTCAGTATACAGCTGGAAAGGCATATTATTATAACTAGAAGAATAATCGACTCCAGCCAAATACATTTTTTTGGCCGGTAAGCCGCCTGCTTCATCTTCACCGACATATTGCGCATAGATATCCATTGGTACTTGCACCAGTGGTTGTAAGCTTAACCGTGCATCAAAACCGGCAATTTGGTTAGACTTATCATCATCACTGTTATCAAAGTTATCATTGCCTTTTATAGCATTCCAGAGTGTAGACAGACTTTCTGAACGGTCACCACCACCCCATTGCATAGCACGCGATGCACCCAGCTCCAAATAGGGTAAAGGTTGTGCAGTGACACGTAAGCCAATTAATTTAGCATCAGGTACAGCATCATAGTCATCCAGTTGTCCGGCAAAGGCTTGATATTGCCAAGGTCCAATCCAAGATAGCCATTTGCTTGCAAAAGCATGCTGTTCGGCACGCTGCATGGTCACACCATACACAGGACGACTGGCATCACCCCGAATTAAGCTGCCATCATGACCAGGTCCCCAGTAGGTCGGAATTTGTCCAGCAATCAGCCATTGATTCCATAACTTACCTGCGAGGTAAGACCCTTCAACATTCACATCTTGATCATTATCAATCTGGGGATCTTTTTCTGCATTGATACGAAGTCTGGCATCCCAATTTTGATTGCCTGTATTTAACTCTATACCCGCTTGGTATTGCGCTTTTTGCTGGTCGCCAAAGACTGGAGGAATATTTTTTTGATCTGTCTCTGCAAATAGTGATGCTTTAAGTAACTGGTTGTTGGTATTCAAATGAGCCATGACTGAATCAATGACTCTTTGCTGATTATTATTGCTGACTTGGGCCTGAGAAAGGGCGCGTTGGATTTCATCACCACTCATTGGCCAGGTCGAAGTGCTAACTTGAATCACACCTTGCTGATTTAACCAGTTTAAATCGGTGCGCAGGTTTTGGTCATTTAAAACGATGCCTTGAGCAAAGGTTAGTGAGGAGCTTAATGCCAAGCTGGCGAGCAGTGTTTTAGGTAACATTTTTGTATATTCTCAGGAGTTTTAAACTGTAACCAAGATAGGGTTTTTAGTTGATTTTTTCAACAATGAACATGTGGAATAAATGTGATAGAGAGAACTATCACACCCTGCCTCTAGCAAGGTGTGATATCAAAGTTTACAATGAATTAGTCATTGTCTTTATTTGCGGTATAAGCATAGGCATAATTATAACCATAGCTACCTGCTGCCCCTTGTTGTACATCATTTAGAATCACGCCATTGACTTTGACATTGGCCTGTTCAAAACGATTAACAGTAATTTCAAGTTCTTTAATTTGCGTTTTAGCATGACGGGCAATCAATAAATTCACGCCTGCATATTGCGCAATAATGATGCCATCGGTCACCGCAAGCACAGGTGGCGTATCAATCAGTACATGATCGAAATGAGCAGATGCCTGATCTAGGAAAGTTTTGAATTGATCTGTACTTAATAGTTCAGACGGGTTAACCGGACTCTTACCACGTGTCACAAAAAACAGGTTATCTACAGTTGAATTTTGCACCACCTCTTCATAGCTATTTTGGTGATTCAATAATTCTGCTAAACCTGGTTGCACTTCGGCATTAAAGTACTTATGTAAATAGCCACGACGTAGATCACCATCAATGACCAGAACCCGTTTTCCCCCTTGCGCTAAAATAGTAGCAAGGTTAGTGGTAATGAATGATTTTCCAATTTCAGGTGCAGGACCAGAAATTGCAATCACATTATTGGTCGCATTCATTAAGGCAAAATGAATTGCTGTTCGCATGCTACGGAGGCTTTCAATCGCGATATCACTGCTATCTTTAACCGCAAGAATAGGAATATTTTTTTTCTTCTTCAATAGGTTAATGCGGCTTTCTTGAATAACAGAGCGTGGTACAGTGGCATAGACTGGCAGATTAAGCTCATTTTCAATTTGAGCTGCATCTTTAATACCTGAACGCATCATATTGCGTAGTAGTGCAATTAATACTCCAATAAAACCACCAACAAAAATTGATAAAATTATTGTAATTAATGGCTTAGGTTTAATTGGTTTAACAGGTTCAACAGCTTGGTCAATAACTCTAACATTACCAATTTCACCAGCCTCTGCAATTTTTAATTGCTGATAGCTATTGAGTAAGGCGGTATAAAGTTCAGTGTTTACTTTTACATCTCGATATAGTTGTAAATATAATCGTTGTGTTTCTGGTAAACGTTTAATAGATTGTGTCATTTCTGATGTTTTTTGATTAATTTCAGCAAGTTGAGCATTGATCGCCGACATAAGAGGGTGATCAGGGGTATATTTTGAAGAAAGTTCCGCTTGCTGTTGTTGTAATTCAATTTTCATTTTCGCAAGTTCAACATTTTGCTTTAACATTAACTCGGCTTCTTGAGTTACATCAATAGTATTGTATTGCTCACGGAAACGGTTGAACTTGATTTCTGATTCCTCAAGTTGCTGTTTAAGTTCTGGCAGCTGTTTGTCTAGAAAACTTAAAGTTTGGTTAGATTCTAAAGACTTGCGTTGAATATTCTGTATTTGATAGACGGATAAAATATTATTCAGAACTTGAGTAATATGTTCCTTATCATTGCCATTATAATTTAGACCAATAACACCGGAGTTTTTCCCTCTCTCAGCTACGCTATAGTTACTTTTGAAGAACTGGACTGCTGTAGGTAGTGCGAGTTTAGTGATAGTAAATGTTTCTTTAAATGGAGATTTGCTAAATATTACAACTTCCCAAAGTCCCTTAGAGTCTATGGTTTGATTGCTGGAATTCAATTGACCTTTAAATATCACTTCATCTTTATAAGAGAAAGTAAACTGGTTGTTATCCGTGAATTTTAACTCTAATTTTTTATCTAGATAGTAATTTGGAATTTTTAATGTTTTGATTAAGAAGGCTTGATTTTCTTTTTGGAAAACCACCATATCCTTTTTATACAGAACTTCAGCTTTGCCATTTTTAATCAGACGATTAAATAAAGTATTACTATTATCTTTAATTTGGATATCAAGGTGCAAATTTTCAATAGTTTGTCCTAAAATCATGCGTGAGTTTAATATTTCAATCTCAGCATCTGCGGGAGATTTCCCCCCCATTCCCCCTGGAATAGCATCACTCAACCCACCCAAGAGGGCAGCAGCTCCAGCGCCTTTATTATCCTCTACTAGAACCATTGCGTCAGCAGAATAAATTGAGGGAGTAACACGTAAATAAAGTAATGCGAAGGTTAAGCTCAGTATGATACAAAGCGCGATCACTTTCCATTGTGCAATTAACGAAAAAAATAATTCTTTTAAGTCAATGGTATCGTCATTAGTACTTGAATTTTGATTCATGGATAAACTACTAGATAAAATTAAATATGTGATTGCCAATCCGAAACATAAGATTCGATGTTATTACATGTTTCTTCAAAAAATGCTTGATCAAGCTTATAAGGATCAGGAACATTCTGATCTTGCCAATGTCCTAAACGAAATACTTTACCTTTAGCAAATGGCCAAGTCTTTTCTATATGTTTTTGTTGATTTGAACTCATCACTAAAATTAAATCTGCGGTTTTGAGTAAGTGGGCATCAATTTGTTTTGCGACATGTGAGCTTATATCAATTGATTTTCTTGCCATACTTGCAATGGCCTTATCATCAGCACTATGGCCTACCATGGCAGAAAGACCAGCAGATTCAACATGTAAGTTAGGATGATTTTTCTTGAGAAAAAACTCACCCATTGGACTACGACAAATATTTCCCACACAGACGACTAAAATATTCCGAATTTGCATATTTTATTTACCCAGTTGGTCAAAGCTATAGAGTGCACTAGAGAACGGAATAATCTGGTTAACAATACGTTGCCAGCGCGTTAATCCAGTCGCATCAATATAAACGATGTCATTTTTTTTCATTTCGAATTGATTGGCTAAGCCCAAATTACCAAAACTGCTTAAATTCAAGTGATACACAGTGGACTGCTTGGTGGCTAAATCGGTGCGCATTACATAGATTTTAGCCGCACTTGCGGAGTAAGGATTAATTCCTTCACTTTCACCCAAAACATCACTTAAGGTCATACCTTGGTCACGTAAAGCCAGCGCTTGGCTTTTACTCGACTCACCCATAACATAAAGCTTTTGATTCTGTTTAGTATTCACAAAAATAGTATCATTCGGTTGAATCAGTAAATTATGTAAAGATAGGCCTTGTTTCTCTAGTTGTAGTACATTGAGATCAAAAGTTTGACCCTCCCGGATCAATTGAATATTGGTATTGTCACCTGTTTCAGTATTAATACCGCCTGCCTGTCCGAGTGCTGTATAGATACTAATGGGCTGATCATTAAGGGTATATTGGCCACTACGCATGACTTGTCCATTGACAAAATAGCGACGACCCTCATAAGACAACACCCGAACCACCACATCAGGATGTTTCAAATAACGCGCAAATTGACTGCGTAAAAAACGATTGGTTTCAGCCAGTGTTTTTCCGGCTACCCGTACCTGCCCCACTAAAGGTAATTGTATGTTGCCACTAGAGTCGATGGGATAACCTGCAGCTTTTACATTTGAAATATCTTGAATAGGGGGCGTAATTTCTGGGTAGGCCCAAAGTTGAATTGAGAGAATATCACCAGCAGCTAAACGGTAAATGTGCTGCTTATTATTAAATAAATGATAAATAGAATTTGAATTCTGAATATTATTGAACAAGTGACTCGGTAAATTATCCTGGGTTAGCTGAACGACGGTGAGTTGAGCCCCTTGGTCTGTTTGGTAAGCACCTTGTGCAGGGAGGTCATAGGTTTGTAAACCAGAGGTAACAGCACAGCCTGTGGTAGCAATGCCACATGCCAATAAAACAGTTAGTTGAAAGTGTCGCACGCGAGATCCCATTATTAAATTTTTTAAAATCTTTTTGCATAAATTTCTGCCATTTTACCGAACTTGTCAAACAGGTACATAGCAATTTGTAATCAATTTGCATGTTTTGCCAAATTTTTCATAAGTAAAACCATCAAACCATCAAATTGTGAATTTAATCTAACCTTAAAAAAAATTGAATATCCATGAAAACTATACACTATGACCTCTTTCAAGTAATTTGAGCACAAATTACAATAGAAATTTCATGAATTTCTGCTAGTATTCCTGCCGAAAGATTTATTCTTCACAAAATATAGATATAAATTTAAAGGCGCTCAAATGCTACAGCTCTCAAACCTAAAAATTGCCATTATTGGTTTAGGCTATGTCGGGTTACTCCTAGCGGTTGAATTCGTTAAGAAGTTGCTTGTAGGGATACGGGCGGGTGATATTTATCAGAACTACATCCATAAATTCCAAGCTGGACAAGACCATACTTTAAAAGTGTGGTCAGAAGAGCTACAGCAAGCAACTCAACTGACTTATTCAGCCAACTTAGAAGACTTGAGAAGCTGTAATTTTTTTATTGGGACTATTCCAACACCAATTGATGAATTTAATGCAGTAACAAACAAAAAATACGTTTTATATGATTTAAAATACATCTTAAATCAGTCAGATGTAGATATTTAATTGTAAGTGAAATGCATACTTTAATTAAAAGGGTTATAAGTGACCCAAGAATCCGAAATTCAATGTGGATGCTTATAGAAAAGGCAATATCCTTATTCGGGTTGATTTTTATTATTTCTGCAGTTGCTAAATATACAGGGCCATCTATTTATGGTGAGATATCTTTAGCAGCCTCTATCTTTATTGTGATTAAAACAGTTGCGCAATTAGGTTTAGATCAACTTTTTTTTAAATATACCAGTCAAAAAAAACCCTTTCATTTTTTATTTTTTAAAAATGCTTCGCAATTAGTGAGTATTATTTATTTAATTCTCTCAGTTGTAATAATTTTTATATCTTATTTTCATGCATCTCCTACTGGCTTTTATTTTATTTTAGCTACTTTTTTAGCTTATTATTTTAATTCAATTGACTTTCTCAATGCTTACTATGAAGGAATGCTTTTATCCAAGATCAATGTTTTTGCAAATGTGATTGGATTGTTGATTTCTTTAGTAATGAGGTGGGTTATTGTTGTATTAGAGATGGACTATATTTATTTGTGTATACCTATTGTCATGATGACCTTAGTTCCATTTCTCATTAAGGCTTTATTCTACTATAAGAAATACTTAGTAAGTAGCAAAGTCGTTCTAAAGAAGACGGTTAAAAACAAGAAATATAGGGTTTATTTCTTAGGAGCAGGTTTTCCTCTTATGCTTGCTGTGATTACGGCAACGGTTAATGGGCAGGCATCAAACTTTCTACTTGGATATCTAGAAAATACAGCAAGTGTAGGTATATTTTCGATAGCTTTTGTTTTAGCTGGTGCTTGGTGTATTGTGCCGACAACACTTATTATGAGTTATATGACATCTATATATAGTATTAATAACAATGACTATCTAACATACATAAAAATAAGTTCAAAAATTCTTAAAAATATTAGTTTGCTATCTCTATTTATTGTGTTGGTTTTATATGTTTTTTCACCATATTTTATTAATTGGCTTTATGGTAAAGAATTCTCACAGTCAATTCAAGTTTTTCAGTTTCTTGTGTTTTTCCAACTTCTATGGGTCATAAATTTCCTATTCTCAAGAATTATAATTAAGTTTAATGGATTTCGTTTCTTGGCAATTAAGTCAGTTATGCTGTGTGTGTTGAATATAATGATTTCCTACATTTTCATAAAAGAAAAAGGTGTGATAGGAGCTGCGGTGGCTTTAATTATAGTAGAAGCACTTTCACTTATGGCTAATTTTTTATTTAAACCGGCGAAGTTTTTAAATGTTATTTCTAAGATTGGTGTAAGTAAAGTATGAAAGATATTAAGTTAACAATTTTTACACCAAGCTATAATCGGGCTCATACTTTAGCTAGAGTTTATGAAAGTTTAAAAAACCAATCTAATCATGATTTTGAGTGGCTAGTGGTAGATGACGGTTCAACTGATGATACACAGTCGTTAATTGAAAGTTTTATCAATGAGAAAGTGCTCAGCATTAGATATATTAAGCAAAGTAATGCAGGAAAGCAGGCAGCATGGAACAATGCCGTATTGAATGCTAGGGGGTGGTTATTTTGCGGTGTTGACTCAGATGATGCATTAGCTAAGCCTCATAACATTGAAGACATTTTTTCAAAATATGCAAGTTTATTGGATAATGAAAAGATCATTGGTCTGAGATTTCTTGCCTATTCGAATGTTAAAAAAACATTTGACGGTAAAATGATATCAGAAGATATCGTCATACAGTCATACTTTGATGAATTTGCAGATGCGGGAAATTTTGGTGAAAGAATTGATGTGTTGAAGACGCATATTTTAAAAAAATACCTTTATCCTGTATCTGATGATATTAAATTTATTCCAGAAGTCTGGTTTTATGTAAAAGTTTCAGCTGATGGTTATCAGTTTGCGTATATTCCAGAAGCTTTACGTTTATTTTTTGATGAAGCTACTGAAAATAGATTGAGCAGAAGCTCTCTTCTAAAGCATGCAAAAGGTCATTATATCTCGCGTTCAGCAATGTTGACCTGTGTACCTGCAGCCATATATTCAAATAATATGGTTGCATTAATAAAAACAATTATACGTTTTGGCCAATGTGCGAACTACTTAAATATTAATTTTAAACAAAGAGTGAATGATACAAACTTTGTTTATGCCACATTGTCATATATTGCTAAATTTATAAAATCAGGGACATAAAATGAAAAATATTTGTTTTCTCATCGGGGACATTAACCATTCAGGGGGTACTGAACGGGTAACGACTTTGATTGCGAACACATTAAACGAGAAGCAGAATAATATTTTCGTATTGTCGTTGAGCAATGGTGATAAACCTTTTTTTGAACTGAATAAAGATATACACGTAGACGCTTTATTTAAAGAAAAAGTCTCCATGAAAAAGCATTTTTTTCGATGTGTTAAAAGGGTTAGAAAATTTTTAATTGAAAACAAAATCGACACATTAATTGTTGTAGATAGTATAAGTTGTGTATTTACCGTTCCAGCATGTATGGGTATTAAAATTCGTCATATTTGTTGGGAACATTTTAACTTAAGGGTAAACCTAGGTTCATCTTTTAGGTCGTTAGGGCGGTGGATGGCGGCACGTTGGTGTGACAAGATTGTGACGCTTACCGAAAGAGATAAACAGTTTTGGGAAGATGAGTTTAAGCTAAAAGGTACTGATCAAGTAATTGCAATACCTAACCCTAGTCCTTATAGCTTACAAAATAATATTCCTCACTTGTCCAATAAAACGATACTGTGTGTGGGGCGCTTAACATACCAAAAAGGATTTGATCTGTTAATTGAAGCATGGAGTCAAGTTGCTCATGAGCTTACAGGTTGGCAGATACTCATTGTGGGTGGAGGGGAGGATGAAAAAATGCTCAAATCTATGGCGGATCAAAAAAATGTCTCAGATAGTTTGATTTTTTTAGGTCAACAAAAAAATATGGATCAATTTTATCGACAGGCCTCTTTTTTTTGTATGAGTTCTCGTTTTGAAGGTTTGCCTATGGTTTTGCTTGAAGCCCAAAGTTATGGTTTACCTATTGTGTCTTTTGACTGTGACACTGGTCCTGCTGAAATCATTACTCATGGTAATAATGGATATTTAGTAGAATGTTTTGATACTAATGATTTAAGTTTTTACTTAAAAAAAATTATTTCAGATCAGAATGAATTTAATAAGCTTATTGAAAACTCATTTGATAATATTAAAAAATTCCAGATAGAAGGAATTTCTATTGTTTGGGACAATTTAGTAGGTGAAGGTCGTGGGTAGTGGTCAAATTCATAAAGTTATATATTTTTTATTATCATTTGCTCTGACTTCTTTGTATATATATCTATCTATTTCTCTGCCGCATGAATTTTTTAGAGATAGAGATGTTTATCTTGTATATGCTTCTGATTCTCAAGAATTATACGATTTTTATGATGGTATAACTGTTTACTTTAATGAGCCTTTATTTTTAAAAATAAATATTTTGTTAAATAATTTTTTTACACCTAGTAATGTAGTATATATTTTTTTATTTTTTTGTGTATTAGGCACCTCAATATTACTATATAAATATTCTAAAAATATATTTATGTTTTTTTTAGGATTGGTTTTTATTGTAGTGTGTAATTATGCCTTTCATGCTCAATTTGTGGTTCTTAGACAAACAATTGCTACAGTAATCCTACTATATGCGTTAACATATTTGAAAAATATAAAGATAGTTATTGCGATATCTTTTCTTTGCTCTTTTATTCATGTTTCATTTTTTTTAATAACTGCTTTATTAATATTGTATGAAATGCTAAGTAGATTTTCAACTAATATAAAAAGCTTGGTTATCATAATATCTTCTGCCATTATGGGGCTTTTTATTACAGTGGTTGGGAAGTATTTAGGAATTAGACAAGCTTCAGAAGATCATATTGTTTCTAGTGTTAATGTGGGAGGTGGAGCTTTTTTATGTTTTTTATTGATTTTATTATATTTTTTATTTCTATTTAAAGTTGACGAAAATAGTAGAAGAATATATGACTTCTCTATTTTAGGTTTATCTATATTTATAGGGTTGTACTTTATAAATCCTGCAGCTGGTCGTCTTATGAGTACATTTATTTTATCTATAGTTTTTTTATTGTGCTCTAAGTTTAATATTATAAATAGCATTTTAATTTTCTTGCTTTTAATTGTTTTTATATATTTAGATATGCAGGGTGCAATTACTGGAATGAGTTTAAATGTCAATTTTTCTGAAGTGGTTAGGTATATTCAAGTGAGCTTACTTCCATGAATATACTGTATATAATCACCGGGCTGGGTGGTGGTGGTGCCGAAAAAGTAGTTGTGGATCTTGCAACACGTATGGAAGGTTTAGGCCATCAGGTGAAAATTGCTTATTTAAAGGGTGAAGTGGTTGTAAAACCTGATACTGATGAGATTGAGCTGATTTATCTGGGTTTAGAAAGTATTAAACATGTAAAAAATGCTTATAATAATTATAAAAATCTTCTAGATCGATTTGAACCTGATGTGGTGCATGCACATATGGTTCATGCCAATATTTTTGCACGGATTTCTAGAAAATTTAGACCTATTATTAAGTTAATTTGTACAGCTCATAGCAATAATGAAGGTAGTAAAGCCCGAATGTTGGCGTATCGACTGACGCACCGATTATCAGAAGTTACGACCAACGTAAGTCGATCTGCTTCAGCCAGTTTCGAGTGCTTAGGTGCTGTTCCTAAGGATGGTATTACGACAGTTTATAATGGAATTGATTTAAATAAATTTAAGTACGATGCAAATGCTCGAAAAATACTTATTCATGAGCTAAATCTGGATCATGACAGTCTACTTCTTTTAGCCGTTGGCCGATTACATCCTGCGAAAGATTATCCCAATTTACTCAGAGCTTTTGCTCAAATCAAACAAAATACAGATCATAATATCCAACTGCTTATTGCAGGAGACGGTGAAGAAAGAGCGCATATTCAGCAGTTAATAGTTTTTTTAGCTCTTCAAAAAAATGTACATTTGCTAGGACGCAGAAATGATATTCCACAGTTAATGTCAGCGGCAGATTTATTTGTGCTTTCCTCTTCATTTGAGGGGTTCGGTTTAGTTGTTGCGGAAGCAATGGCATGTAACACTTTTGTTGTTGCAACAGATTGTGGTGGTACAGCAGAAATTATGGGAAACACTGGAATTTTAGTCTCTCCTCAAAATAGCGAAGCTTTAGCCGAAGCGCTAAAAGAAGCTGTGAACAAAACTCCTTTGGAGATACAAGAAAATAACTTAAAAGCACGACAACGTGTGGAAGAATTATTTTCTTTAAAAAAGTCTGTTCAAAATTGGTTAAAATTGTATGAGCAAAATTAAAACGATCGTAATGATTGGTACTACAGCTGCGTGTTTTTACGGTTTTAGGTCAGAACTTATAAAGAACTTGAACTCCAAAGATATTACTGTTTATGCATTTACTACAGATGATGATGCATTTGAGCTGGAGAAAATTAGTAAGTTAGGTGCGATTCCTATCTCTTACCAGCTTAACCGAGGTGGTTTAAACCCTTTAGCAGATATACTCGCAACTTATAAGTTGGCACAACAAATCAGACAATTAAAGCCTGATTTAGTTTTTTCATATTTTGCTAAACCTGTCATATTTGGTACGCTCGCTGCAAAAATTGCCAAAGTTCCAAAAACTATAGGTATGCTTGAAGGATTAGGCTACACATTTACAGATCAACCGAACGGTTTAAGCTCAAAAACTAAACTCATTAAAGCTATTCAAGTTTTTTTATATAAACTTGCGCTACCAAAGTTAGATCAGCTAATTCTACTCAATCATGACGATAAAACCGACCTGCTTATAAATAATGATATAGAAGTCAAAGAAACATATATTTTAGGTGGTATCGGTCTAGATTTAAATCAGTATAAATATTCACCTGCAACAAAAGATTTGCCAATACAATTTTTGTTCATTGGTCGACTTCTAAAAGAAAAAGGAATACATGATTTTATTGCTGCTGCTCAGATTGTAAAAGAAAAATTTCCTCAAACAACATTCACTGTACTAGGTGGAATTGATGAAGCAAATTTAGGTGCTTTAACACAAGGTGAATTGACTCAATATATTGACCAAAACGTAATTGATTATCCTGGTCATGTTGAGAATATTGCTGAGTGGATTAAACAGTCTCATGTGTTTGTGCTGCCATCATATCGCGAAGGCTTTCCTAGAAGTACACAAGAAGCAATGGCAATAGGACGCCCAGTCATTACAACAGATGTCCCTGGTTGCCGAGATACGGTCATAGAAGGTGTAAATGGTTTTTCAGTGCCCAAATGGAACCCACAAGCATTGGCAGAAAAAATGATTTATTTCATTGAGCACCCAGAGCAAGTTCGTATGATGGGCGATCAAAGCCATAAAATTGCCATTGAAAAGTTTGATGCAGAAAAAGTAAACCAGCGCTTATTAGAAATATTGGGAATTTAAAAATATGAAGGTCTTACTTACAGGCAGTAACGGTTTCCTCGGTCAATACTTATCGCAATTTTTGGCTAAAAAAGACTATTCTATTTTAGCGCATACCCGTAAAGCCCAAACTTTTGACCATCCGAATATTCACAATATCAATTTTGATCTGAATGATAATTTAGACAATATCGATTTGAGTGAGGTTGAGGTTATTATTCACTGTGCAGGTCGTGCACATGTCATGAATGAAACTGCTGCATCGCCACTTGAAGCATATCGCCAAACCAATGTACAAGGCACATTAAACCTTGCACAAAAAGCAGTACAAAGTGGCGTCAAACGCTTTATTTACTTAAGCAGCATTAAAGTCAATGGTGAACAAACCACCACGCAAGCCTTTCGTCCTAATGATGATGTCCACACAGATGACCCGTATGGCCTATCTAAATATGAAGCAGAACAAGCCTTGCTTGCGCTCTCTCAACGTTCAGGTTTAGAAGTGGTTATTATTCGTCCCGTCCTCATTTATGGACCGAAAGTAAAAGCCAACTTTAAAAGTATGGTGAACTTGGCAAGTAAAAAACTCCCTTTACCGATTGGTTGCTTAGACAATAAACGCAGTATGGTGAGTGTCTATAACTTGGCTGACCTGATTCATACTTGTATGACTCATCCAAATGCGAACCGTGAAGTATTTTTAGCCAGTGATCAGGATGACATTTCAGTCAAACAACTATTTGTAAAATTAGCAAAATATCAAAATAATCAATTGCTAATGTTACCTGTACCAAAAAGCTTGATCAGTTTTCTGGCAAGCTTGGTGGGGAAAAAAGCAGTGGCTTCACGTTTATGTTCAGAACTGGTGGTAGATACCACTAAAAATACACAGCTTTTAGGTTGGACAGCACCGTATAATGTCGATACAAGCCTAGAAAAAATGTTTAACACAGCGCATCAAAACTGAGCCTAGTCACAAATGTCCATGCTATCCCTTTTTATTTTCTTTTTACTTGCGTTTGCGATGACCTATTTTATGCGCGCCTACGCCTTCAAGAAAAATATAATAGACAATCCCAATGAACGTAGCTCCCACAGTGTACCTACGCCACGTGGAGGTGGTGTTGCGGTGGTGGGTAGCTACTTGTTGGCGCTGGCTGTGCTGATATACAGCCAACAATTGACGCTGCATCTGGGTTTAACCCTGATAGCAGCGGGTTTTGTCATTGCCTTGCTTGGTTTTTTGGATGATCATGGGCATATTAACTCCATGCTGCGTTTAGCCGTACATTTCTTGGTGGCAATTGGCGTGGTGATCAGCTTGGGTGGCTTTAGCGAAGTTACAGCTTTTAATGGTCTGCAACTTGGCTTTCTCGCCAATATTATTGCAGTATTATTTTTGGTATGGTTGCTCAATCTATACAACTTTATGGATGGCATTAACGGCATTGCCAGTGTCGAAGCCATTACTACTGTCGTTGGTATGGCCATTTTGTATTATGTACTCAATAGCACATTAAACTCAGACATACTTTGGTTATTGGCAGCCTGTGTATTTGGCTTTTTACTGTGGAACTTTCCCAAGGCTAAAATTTTCATGGGCGATGCCTGTAGCGGATTTCTCGGCCTCACTTTGGGTATTTTGGCGCTCATCGCCCTCAAAGAAAACTTGGCACTGTTTTGTGCGTGGATCATTTGTCTAGGTGTATTTGTGGTCGATGCGACCTATACCCTTATTAAACGCGTGTTGAGTGGCTATAAAATGTATGATGCGCATCGAAGCCATAGCTATCAAATTTTATCGCGTAAATGCGGGAGTCATACCCCCGTGACGTTGGCGGTTGCCGCAATTAACCTATTGTGGTTATTTCCTATCGCTTATATGACGGTTACACAAGCATGGGCGTACCCTGAGTTGGCAGTACTGATTGCCTATATACCATTGTTAATTGTGGCTATAAAATTCAAAGCAGGTCATCCAGATGCCTGAAAAAAAATTGCTTATTTTAGGAGCAGGCGGTTTTGGCCAAACAATTGCTGAAGTTGCTGAACTTTTAGATAATTGGGAGAATATTTCTTTTGTTGATGATCGATGGCCTGAGCAACAATGGTTAGGTTGTTATCCTATTGTTTCAAATATTCAAAACTTATCCTTAATCAAGCAACAAGATTTCGAGGCCATCATTGCCGTTGGAAATAACCAAATACGACAAAAGTGGCAACAATTACTGCTTGATTTATCTATACCAATTACGACTATTATACATCCACAAACCGTCATTGCTCCTAGTGCGAAAATAGGGCAGGGGGTAAGTATTATGGCTGGGTGTGTTATTGGAACGAATACGATTATTCAAGATGGTGCTATTTTAAATATGGGTACATTATTGGACCATGATGTGGTGGTTGAACAATTTGTACACTTAAGTATTGGGGTGAAAGTTGCAAGTAATAATATTATCCCTACATTTTCTTTCTTGGAAATGGGAAGTATCATAGAACATAAGTCTTAATAACAACTTCTTTAAATTAAGATATGACGTGCTGAAAAATATATGAAATCTCTTGTAATTCCTCTGGTTGAATCTCCACGTTCAGCAAAACTCGCGTTTTTAGTCATTTTAGACTTTTGTATTTTCCCTGTTCTAATCTGGCTTTGTTATGCTATTCGACAGTTTGATCTCGGTGCAGAAGTTGTACCCAATATTTCCTTTGGGTCAGTTTGGGTCAGTGCTATTGCAGTCTTTGCACTGTTTATTTGTGGTGTATACCGTTTTATTGTTCGTACCTTTAATGAATTTTTCATGGTGAAATTAGGTCTGGCAACCATATTAAGCGTGATTGGTTTGTACTTGTTAGCTTATAGTACGCATGCCTTTGTTCCGACCTCAATTCCACTCATGTTTGGCTTTATGATGTTTGCCTGGGTATGGTTTAGCCGTGGGGTGATTCGCTTTGTGGTGAGATCCTACTTACAGGCTAATGTGCCAAAAAAACGGATTGCTATTTATGGGGCTGGTTATGCAGGACAGCAAGTTGCAGCAACTTTAAATCGTTCTAATGAACATTTACCAGTAATGTTTATTGATGATAATCCTTCATTGAATGGTCAGAATATTGGCGGAATTCAAGTTTATGCACCAGAAACTGCATTAAAATCTTTTACTAAACTTCGTATTGATGAAATTCTGATTGCACTTCCTTCAGTTGGTCGTATCCGTAAAAGTGAAATTGTAAAATTTTTAGAACCTGTCCATTTAAAAATTACTGAAATTCCAGGTCTTACTAGATTAGTAAATGGTGAAATTCGAGTTTCTGATATTCAGGAAGTGGATATTATTGATCTACTGGGACGTGATCCAGTTCCTCCTGTAGCAGAGTTACTAGAAAAAAATATTAAAGATAAAGTCGTGATGGTTACAGGGGCAGGAGGCTCCATTGGCTCAGAGCTATGCCGTCAAATTATTAAAAATCAGCCGGTAAAACTTATTATCTATGAACTGACAGAGTTTGCTTTATATAGTATCGATAAAGAATTACGTCTTAGTGCCAACTGTGAAATTATTCCAATTCTTGGTTCGGTAGTGGATGAAAGTAAACTGGAACGGGTCATTGAGCAATACGGTGTTCAAACTGTCTATCATGCTGCTGCTTATAAACATGTTCCTTTAGTAGAATGTAATCCATTGGCCGGCTTGAAAAATAATGCTGTAGGGACTGCCTTTAGTGTCAATGCTGCGGTGAGAAAAGGCGTAGAAACCTTTGTTCTGATTTCAACCGATAAGGCCGTACGTCCAACCAACGTGATGGGGGCGACCAAACGTATGGCAGAGTTGTACTGTCAGGCTATGGCAGAAGCCCAGAACCAGACCCAGATCAGTATTGTGCGCTTTGGCAATGTACTCGGTTCTTCGGGCTCGGTCGTGCCGCTGTTTAAACAGCAAATTGCCAAGGGCGGGCCAATTACCGTGACTGATCCAGAAGTGACCCGGTTCTTTATGACCATTCCGGAAGCCTCGCAGCTGGTGATTCAGGCCGGTGCCTTGGGTACTGGTGGAGACGTATTCTTGCTGGATATGGGCGAGCCAGTACGGATTCAGGATCTGGCTCGTCAAATGATTGCCCTTAGCGGACTCAAAGTCAGAGATAATAAAGACCCGAATGGTGATATTGAAATTCAATATACTGGGCTACGTCCAGGCGAAAAACTTTATGAAGAACTGCTGATTGACGAAGAAAATACAGAAATTACCGCGCATACGCGTATTCTACGATCTGTCGAGAAACATTATCCATTGGCAGAAATTCTGGCAGTATTTAACCGTATGCATGAACTTAGCGCGACTCAGTCCGATATTGAATGGGCACTGGCACAATTAGAACATTATGTCGACGGTTATGTACGCGGTAATGAAATTAAAGTGAACTAGGTTTTTATAAATATGATCAAAAAAGCAATTCTCCCTGTAGCTGGTCTCGGCACCCGTTTTTTACCTGCCAGTAAATCCATTCCGAAAGAGATGGTGACAGTCGTGGATCGCCCTGCGATTGAATATGTGGTTCGTGAAGCAGTCGCTGCAGGGATTGAACAGATTATTCTGGTGACCCACTCTTCCAAGGCCTCGATTGAAAACTATTTTGACCGTAACTTTGAGCTTGAAACCACCCTTGAGCAAAAAAACAAAACCGACTTGCTTAAAGAAATTACTGAAATTCTGCCTGCGGGCGTGAGTGTGATTAGTGTCCGTCAGCCGCAGCCTTTGGGTCTGGGTCATGCAGTTTTATGTGCCAAAGCAGTCATTGGCGATGATGATTTTGCGGTGTTGTTGCCGGATGTGCTGGTCAAGGATCAGGATCCTGAAAATGATCTGGCACGCATGATTCAGCGTTATGCTCAGTCTCAGGCTTCACAAATTATGGTAGAAGCAGTGCCTGAACATCTCGTCGACCAGTATGGCATTGTTGATGTTGCGGCATCACCTGAGGAAGGGGAAAGTATCGTCATGCAAGGGATCGTCGAGAAACCCGCAGTGGGGACGGCACCTTCAAATCTGTCTGTAGTCGGACGTTATATTCTGCCAGCAAAAATCATGCAGCTTTTAGAACAGACCCCACGCGGGGCAGGCAATGAAATCCAGCTGACCGATGCTATTGCCATTCTGCAACAAGCCGAAGCTGTAGAAGCCTATCGCATGAAAGGCCAGACCTTTGACTGTGGCAGCAAGTTAGGTTATCTAAAAGCTGTTTTACATTATGGTATAGATCATCCTAAACTCGGTACCGAGTTTAAAGCATTGATTCAGGAACTGGCTTTGTAAGAAAAAATAATAAAAAGGAATATCATGAAAGTCGCAGTATTGGGAAAAACTTTATTTTCCGGAGTCATTTCAGCTCTTTTATCTGAATGTGGTCATCAGGTGGTCTGGTGTAATAGCTTCAATGTAGATGAGTCAGCTCGGCCCTATTTTCAGGATGAATCCCTCCAGCTATTACTGCAAAAACAGGAAAAGTCTGGCTTTTTAAACTGTTGCGATTTTCAGCATCTGGATTTTAATCAGGATGTTTTTTTCTTTAGTTTTAATGCGACGGAAGAGCAACAGGCGTTTCAGATGGTGGATACCATCCGGCATGCCTGTTTTGCCCATCCCAAACTGATGATTAATGCCTCGACCTTTGGCTTGCATGGCACGCAACGCTTTCAGCAGTTGCTGCCGAATGATGACTGGATTTATCTGCCAGATATTATTCAGGAAGGGAATGCACTGCGTAGCTTTACTCAGGCCACCCAGCTGATTGTGGGCTGTGATCATGCAGATATCCAGCCTAAAATCAAAGAACTCTTACGTCCATTATTTCCACGCGCGCAGCAGTATCTATTTATGCCGGTGCTGGATGCCGAATTTACCAAGCTGAGTATTTCCGGCATGTTGGCCACCCGGATCAGTTATATGAATGATCTGGCCAGTGTGGCAGAAAAGCTTGGCATTGATATTGAACAGGTACGGCAAGGCATGGCAGCGGATAACCGGATTGGTTCCGCCTATCTGTTTCCCGGTGTCGGTTTTGGTGGAGAGAATTTCTCCCATGATATCCGGACGCTTACTCACGCCGTGGCAGATTCAGGGGTAAAAAACCAGTTGCTGGAACAGGTCTGGGACATTAACGAACAACAAAAAGAATTACTGTTCCGTAAACTCTGGAACTATTTCCGTGGAGACCTAAAGGGCAAGGTCATTGCGATCTGGGGTGCGGCCTTTAAAGAAAATACCCCAAGTATCCAGCAGTCTCCGGTACATGCCATGCTGACCGCCTTATGGGCGCAAGGGGTGACGGTCAAACTGCATGATCCGCAAGCAATGGCGAATATTGAAAAGGTCTATGGGCCACGGGAAGACTTGATCCTGTGTAAAGACCAGTATCAGGCCGTGGAAGGGGCGCATGCCTTGTGTCTGATTACGGCATGGAAACAGTATGGCAGTCCGGATTATCCATATTTGATCAAGCTGATGCAGCATCCCCTGATTTTAGATGGGCGTAATCTGTATGATCCGACGTATGTCAAGACACGCGGTTTTAATTATATTGGGGTGGGACGTTAATGTTGAACCAGATTAATCCAAGCCTAAGCACAGAAACAGTGTGTCAGAAACTCGCCTCGAATAAAGATCAACTGCAATCGGAACATCTACGGGAACTGTTCGCTGCTGACCCGCAGCGTTTTAACAAATACTCAATCCAGTTTGAGCAGTTGCTATTTGACTATAGCAAACACAGAATCAATAAAAATGTACTGCAGGGCCTGATCGAATGGGCCGATGCACAGAACCTCAGATCCTGGATTGGCTCCCTATTTTCCAGTCAGGAAATCAACTATACCGAGCAGCGTGCTGCCATGCACTGGGCACTACGCCTGCCTAAACAGGATCAACAGCATGCTGATCTGGCAGCTGATGTACATGCCCAGCTGGAGCGGATGTATGCCTTGGTGGAACAGATTCATGCCGGACAGCGCCGTGGTGCCACCGGTGAAGTCATTCAGGATGTGGTCAATATCGGGGTGGGCGGATCAGATCTGGGTCCTTTGATGGTCACGCACGCTTTATCTGATTTTAAATACCAGTCTGCCCAGCCACTCAACGTACATTTTGTTTCGACTATGGATGGAAGTCAGCTGTCCGAGCTGTTGCACCAGCTGCGTCCAGAAACGACACTGTTTATTATTTCTTCCAAATCCTTCGGTACCATAGATACTCTGACCAATGCACAAACAGTCCGTTTATGGCTGGAAAAGGCCTTAGGTCAACATCCCTATATCCTCAAGCACCATTTTATTGGAGTATCGACCAAACCGGAAAAAATGACCGCGTGGGGTATTGCACCGGAAAACCAGTTATTGCTTTGGGACTGGGTTGGCGGGCGTTATTCACTCTGGTCCTGTATCGGACTGCCAATTGCCCTGAGTATCGGGATTGAAGGCTTCAAGCAGCTGCTGGCGGGTGCCTATGCAGTGGATCAGCATTTCCAGTACCAGCCTTTTGAACGCAATATTCCGGTATTGATGGGATTGTTGGGAGCCTGGAATACCAATTTTCTGGATATTCAAACCCATGCAATTCTGCCTTATGACGGCCGGCTAAAATATTTTGCCTCCTATCTGCAACAGCTGGAAATGGAATCAAATGGTAAGTCAATCCAGCGCAATGGCGAAAAAGTCCAGTTCGATACCTGCCCGATCATCTGGGGAGAAGTAGGACCGAATGCCCAGCATGCCTTCTATCAGTTATTGCATCAGGGTACGCAGTCAGTTAGCTGTGATTTTATTGCGCCGGTAGAGCGTTATAACAGCCAGCAATATACTTATGCAGACAGTGCCGAAGCATTGGTAGAACAACATCATTTGGCCTTATCCAACTGTCTGGCGCAATCGCGCTTACTGGCTTTTGGCAATGAAGCCCTAGATCAGGCTGAATTGGCGAGCTTGCCGGCCTATAAACAGTATGAAGGCAATCAACCGAGCAGTACCCTGTTATTGCAGGAGCTCAATCCATACAGTTTGGGCATGCTTATTGCACTCTATGAACATAAGGTATTTGTCCAATCTGTGCTGTGGAATATCAATCCGTTTGATCAGTGGGGCGTAGAAAAAGGCAAGGAAATTGCCAACCAGTTATTGCCTATCCTGAATGGTGAACAGACCGATCTGGATGGTCTAGATGGCTCAACCCAAGGTTTAATTAAAGTTCTATTAGGAAAGTAAAATGGCGAAAATTCTGGTCACAGGCGGAGCAGGCTATATTGGTTCACATACCTGTGTGGAATTGCTGAATGCTGGACATGAAGTGATCGTGCTGGATAATCTGTGCAATAGCTCAGCTGAGTCTTTAAACCGTGTCCAGCAGTTAAGTCAAAAAAGCCTGATCTTTGTTGAAGGCGATATCCGGGATAGCCAGCTACTCGATCAAGTCTTTCAACAAAATTCAATTGATGCGGTAATTCATTTTGCCGGGCTGAAGGCGGTGGGGGAAAGCCAGCAAATTCCATTGGCCTATTTTGACAACAATATTGCCGGTTCAATCAGTCTGGTTCAGGCGATGCAGCGCGCACAGGTGTTCAAACTGGTCTTTAGCTCTTCGGCTACGGTCTATGGTGAAGATAATCCTTCACCTTTAAATGAAGAGATGCCTACCGGAATGCCAACTAATAACTATGGTTATACCAAACTGATAGTTGAGCAGCTACTGGAAAAGCTGGCTGTAGCTGATGAACGCTGGTCGATTGCCTTGTTGCGTTATTTCAATCCGGTTGGTGCGCATAAAAGTGGTCAGATTGGAGAAGATCCACAAGGTATCCCAAATAATTTAATGCCTTATGTAACGCAGGTGGCTGTAGGCCGTCGTGAAAAACTGTCTATTTTTGGTCATGACTATAACACGGTGGATGGTACTGGCGTGCGTGATTATATTCATGTGGTCGATCTGGCCAACGCACATCTGTGTGCCTTGAATAACCGTCTGGTTTCCCAAGGCTGCCGTGCCTGGAATATCGGTACCGGTAATGGCATTTCAGTGCTGCAAGTGAAGAATACCTTTGAGCAGGTGAATGGGGTTGCTGTTCCATTTGAGTTTGTACCACGTCGTGAAGGCGATGTGGCGACCTGTTTTGCAAATAATAGCCGTGCAGTACAAGAGTTGGGCTGGACAGCACAATATGGTTTGGAGGATATGCTGGCAGATAGCTGGAACTGGCAGAAACAGAATCCGAATGGTTATCGTTAAAATGTTTATCATTAAATGAATAGAAATGGGAGCAATTTTGCTCCCATTTTTATTCTGCTGGATACCGCAATATTAACTTTGAATCAGCTGGGTCAGCTCATCGACATAGTCCTGCATCGGTCGTGGATGATGATCACGACGGCTTTCAATATTCAAACGCAATAATGGTTCAGTATTGGATGCACGCACATTAAAACGCCAGCTACCAAAATTCAGGCTGACGCCGTCGGTTTGATCAATTTCAGGTTTCTGATCGGCATAATGATCGAAAAGTTTTTGGATGGTCGCCTGGGTATCGGCTACTTTAAAATTAATTTCACCTGAACATGGGAACTTGGCGATCATTTCTTCCACAAGAGAAGATAAGGATTTTCCTGTTTCAGACAGTACCGCCACAGCTAGTAACCATGGAATCATGCCGCTGTCACAGTAAGCAAAATCACGGAAATAATGATGGGCACTCATTTCCCCGCCATAAGCCGCATTATGTTCACGCATGACATCTTTAATGAAGGCATGCCCTGATTTTGATTGGACGGTAATCCCCTGATACTGCTCTACCACATCCAGCGTATTCCAGACCAGACGCGGGTCATGGACAATTTTTTCGCCAGACTGCTTCAGCAGGAATGCCTGCGCCAGAAGGCCAACAATATAATAACCTTCAATGAACTGCCCTTTTTCATCGAACAGGAAGCAGCGGTCAAAGTCGCCATCCCAGGCAATGCCCATATCCGCACCATGCTGAATCACCGCATCACGGGTGCTATCACGGTTTTCAACCAGAATTGGATTCGGGATGCCATTCGGGAAGTTGCCATTGGCCTCATTATGAATTTTGACAAATTCAACTGGAATCTGTAGCTGTTGAAACTTCTGTTCAATTGCATCCACCACATGACCTGCGGCACCATTACCGGCATTCATCACCAGTTTCATCGGGCGGATTTTTGCCGGATCGATATAGGTCATCAGGTGGTCGATAAATTCTGGCAGGATATTATATTTTTCAGTATGACCTTTTTGGCTAACTTCAATGAATTGCCCCGATTCTGCCAAGGCCTGAATTTCTTTTAAGCCTGTATCTGCACTGATCGGACGGGCATTTTCACGCACCAGTTTCATGCCGTTATAGTCCATCGGATTATGGCTGGCAGTGACTTCAATTCCACCTTGTACATCCAGGTGGAAGGCCGCGAAATAAACTTCTTCAGTCCCGGTCATGCCAAGATCCAGCACATTGACTCCAGCATCATTTAAACCGCGAATGGTCGCCTGTTTTAAGCCTTCACTGCTGAGTCGAATATCACAGCCAATGGCTACTGTTTTAGGTTGATAAATCTGTCCATAAGCACGGCCAATTTTATAGGCGATATCTTCGTTAAGTTCTGTGCCGAGTTTGCCGCGAATATCATAGGCTTTAAAGCAAGTCAGTTTTGTCATTTATAGGCTCTCCATTCAGACGAAAAAAGGCCGGTTCCCCAGCCTTGATTCAATTTTAATTATTCTACGGTGACCGATTTTGCCAGGTTACGTGGCTGATCTACATCCGTACCACGTAATACAGCCACATGATAAGACAATAACTGCACCGGGATGCTATACACAATCGGTGCCAGCACTGCATTGACTGCCGGAATATGTACCACATGCTGGCGTTCTTTGGCTTTAATGCCGCTGTTTTCATCAGCAAACACAAATAGCTCGCCACCACGCGCCTGAACTTCTTCCATATTGGATTTGAGCTTATCCAGCATGTCATCCTGTGGTGCCAGAATCACTACTGGCATGTCATTGTCAACCAGTGCCAATGGCCCGTGTTTTAGTTCGCCTGCAGCATAACCTTCCGCATGAATATAGGAGATTTCTTTCAGCTTGAGTGCACCTTCCAGAGCGATCGGGAAATGCGTACCACGGCCCAGGAATAGGCAATGCTGCTTTTCAACAAACAGTTCTGAAAGACGTAAAATTTCATCATCATGACGTAATGTATCCAGAATCACTTTAGGCGTATGCCAAAGTTCTGTGGTGATCTCCGTCATTTGTGCTGTAGAAATCGTATTTTTCACAGAACCGATTTTGAGTACCAACAGCATCAATGCAGCAAGCTGGGTAGTAAAGGCTTTGGTTGAAGCCACACCAATTTCAGGGCCAGCCAGGGTTAACAGGCTATGCTGAGTTTCGCGTACCATTGATGAGGTCGCCACGTTACAGATGGTCATCGTGGTGATGTCGAGGCCTTTGGCAGCCGCACGTTTCTGTGTATCACGTAATGCAGCCAAAGTGTCGGCAGTTTCACCGGATTGGGAAATACACACATACAGCGTGTTATTCACAATCACCGGAGTGCGATAACGGAACTCGCTGGCAATCTCGACCTGGCAAGGCAGGTCAATCAGCTGTTCAAACCAGTATTTGGCAATCATGCCGGCATGATAGCTGGTACCGCAGGCAATAATCTGGATTTGCTGGATTTTTGCAAAGTCTTGTTCCGCACTGGCAAGAAAATCTTCACGCAGGTCATTGCCATTTAAAGCTTGGGAAATGGTCTGTTTGATCGCTTCAGGCTGCTCATAAATTTCTTTGAGCATGTAGTGCTTGTATTCACCTTTAGAAGCATTGCTGACGGCAGCATCCAGTTCCTTGACCGGACGATCGACAAGTTGACCATCGACAAAGACTTCAATCGTGGTACGGGTCAAACGGGCAATATCGCCTTCTTCAAGATAAATAAAACGGTTGGTAATCGGGAGCAGAGCCAACTGGTCAGAACTGATAAAGTTTTCACCAATACCGACACCAATGACGAGCGGAGAACCTTCACGTACGGTAATCAGTTCATCAGGGTGGTCAGTATGTACGATACCGAGTGCATAGGCACCTTTCAGTTGCGGAACCACTTGGCGTACAGCTTCTAACAGGCTCGAGGTAGATTTCAGCGCATCATTGATCAGATGGGCCACCACTTCAGTATCAGTCTGTGAGGTAAACACATAGCCCAAAGCTTCAAGATCATCTTTGAGTTCTTGGTAGTTTTCGATAATTCCGTTATGGACTACTGCCACATTTTCAGAAATATGCGGATGGGCATTTTCTTCAGTCGGTTTGCCATGGGTCGCCCAGCGTGTATGCGCAATGCCAAGTGAACCACTAATCTGTGATTCATTCACAGCCTGTTCAAGGTTCGCAACCTTACCGACACGGCGTTCACGCAGGACTTGGCTGTTGTTAATGAGTGCCAAACCTGCTGAATCATAACCCCGGTATTCCAGGCGTTTTAAACCTTCAATCAAAATATTGGTAATGCTACGTTCTGCAATGCCACCAACGATACCACACATATTTGTTCCCCTTATTTCTTGATTTTTTGCGGACGTGGATAGTTTTCTTTGGCAAATTGCTTAGAGCGCTCTACTGCCAAACTGTTGTCTTCCACATCACGGGTAATCGTTGAGCCTGCACCCACTGTGGCACCGTTGCCAATTCTCACAGGTGCAACCAATGAACTGTTCGAGCCAATGAAGGCCTGATCACCAATAATCGTTTTAAATTTGTTCGCACCATCATAGTTACAGGTAATGGTTCCTGCACCGATATTAGAACCGGCACCGATTTCAGCATCACCCAGATAGGTAAAATGGTTGGCTTTAGAGCCTAGACCAATCGTAGTATTTTTGACTTCAACAAAGTTGCCGATATGTACTTCATTGGCCAGTTGTGCACCTGGACGCAGTCGTGCAAAAGGTCCAATTTGGGTATCTTCCCCAACGACGGCGCTATCAAAAATGCTATATGGCTGAACCTTGGTGCCAGCTGCAATCTTGGTATTCTTGATAATACAGCCGGCGCCAATTTCAACGTTGTCGCCCAGCTCGCAATCACCTTCGATAATCACGTTGATATCAATGCGGACATCCTGACCGACAGTTAAATTGCCACGCAGGTCAAAGCGGCTTGGATCAATCAAATGTACGCCTTGCTGCATCAGCTGTTTTGCTTGATAAGCCTGGAACTGACGCTCTAAAGCAGCCAACTGCACACGGTCATTTACCCCTTCAACTTCAAAAGCCTGCTCAGGTTCTACCGATGCAACTTGCATACCATCTGCCAAAGCCATCGCGACAATATCGGTCAGGTAATATTCACCCTGCGCATTGTCATTGCTTAAATTTGGCAGCCATTCATGTAATTTAGCATTGCTGACGGCATAAATACCGGTATTGATTTCCTTGATCTGACGCTGCTCTTCAGAGGCATCTTTATGTTCAACAATCGCTTGAATCTGATCATTTTCACGCACGATACGTCCATAGCCATTGGCATCAGGCAGAGTTAATGTCACTAGGCCGATACTATTTGTTGCTGTCGCATCGAGTAATTTTTGCAAGGTCACAGGATTAATGCAGGGTACATCGCCGGAAAGAATCAGCGATACGCCGTCGTGAGGCAGGACAGGCAAGGTCATTTGTACGGCATGACCGGTACCCAGCTGTTCAGCCTGTTCGACCCATTTAATATCCTCTTGTGCAAATGCTGTCTGAACCCGATCACCGCCGTGACCATAAATCGTAATAATATTATCTGCGTTTAATTTTTTTGCCGTTTCAATGACATGACCCAGTAAAGGACGTCCTGCAAGGGGTTGTAATACTTTCGGTAAGCTAGAGCGCATGCGCGTTCCTTTACCTGCAGCAAGAATAATAACAGTCGTTGACATGTTCTAATCCTAAATATGGCTTATGCCACGATGAAGTAAAAATAAAGCAAAATACAAAGAGCAGCCCAAAGGCCGGCAATAATGTCATCCAGCATGATGCCGAAGCCACCGTCGACCTGTCGGTCAATCACACGGATCGGCCAAGGTTTCCAGATATCAAATAATCTGAATAGCGCAAAACCGATGAGCAACCATAACCAGTTCATCTGGCCTAAATAGATCAGGGGCAAAAATGTGATGGATTGTCCGGCAAATTCATCCCAGACGATGCGGCCATCATCATGTACACCCATGACTCTAGCAGTATGCCCGCAGATATATATGCCAACCAGGGACATGATGGCAATGGCAAAAACACTGTTTAGAAAACCAAGATGCAGCCAAATAGGAATAAATAAAAGTGCAAAGGCCGAACCAAAGGTACCGGGTGCTTTAGGTGCCAGACCAGAACCAAAACCAACCCCACTAAAGACAATCAGTCGGTCGATCCATGACATGGCTTTAAAATTAATCGCAGGTTTATGCAAAATGTTGATACCCATTAAATTGAAGTGAATGATCTACGCCATCTTTTTCAAAAGTTAAGCCGTGTTGCTGCTGAATTGTGCCGATCATACTAATCGAAACATCAAGTTGTTTTTGCAATAATTTTTCGTAATTTTGCGGGCTTATTGTAAAGCATAATTCGTAATCATCGCCACCAGCGAGGGCATATTGCCATTTTTGCTCATCGTTTAAAGCATGCAGGGCAGGACTGATCGGTAAGTTTTCGAGTTGCAGCTTTGCACCTACTTGAGAGGCTTTGAGAATATGTCCAAGATCTTGTGCCAAGCCATCCGAGACGTCAATCATACTATGTACCAAACCTTTTAAGGCAGCACCGAGCTGACAGCGTGGCGTTGGATAGTCCAGACGTTTTTGCAGTGGATGACCAAGATGCTGTAGTGCAAAAGCTGCATCACCGACAGTTCCACTGACACAGATCAGATCACCCGGTTTCGCACCTGAGCGTAGCACAGCCTGGCCAATATCCACCCAGCCCAGAGCTGTGACAGACAGGGTCAAATGAGGACTTTGAGTGGTATCACCACCGATTAAACTTACGCCAAATTGATCGCAGCAATCGTACAGACCCTGACTAAAAGCTTTTAGCCAGTCATGATCAATTCGGGGTAGGCTCAATGCGAGTAAAATACTATGCGGGGTTGCACCCATCGCGGCAATATCAGATAAATTGACAGCCACAGATTTCCAGCCAATCGCATGCGGATCGGTATTCATTGGAAAATGGCGTCCAGCAACCAGGGTGTCGGCACAGATGACCAGTTGTTGCTGTGAAGGGGGGGTGAGCAAGGCTGAATCGTCACCGACGCCCAGATCGACAGAATTGGCATTCTTGCGATTGAAATAGGTGTCGATAATCGAAAATTCAGCCATACAACGAATCTACGCTATTAGTTAGACTGCTGTTTTTCTGCTGCACGCAAAGTTGTCGCTAAACGATCCAATACACCATTGATGTATTTATGGCTGTCGGCACCGCCAAAATGTTTAGCCAGCTCGATCGCTTCATCTAGAACCACGCGATATGGAATCTCAAGATGTTCTTTGAGTTCATATGCACCAAGACGAAGGGTCGCAAGTTCAACACCGTCAAGTGCAGAAAGTTCGCGATCGAGTACTGGGATTAAGAGCGCATCCAATGCTTCATGATTGGCAACCACTTGAGTCAACAATT